>ERZ778023.1147-NODE-1147-length-45681-cov-52.627318_pt1 | contig 45681 bp, 61 predicted proteins | sample MGYA00375753_ERZ778023 | MGnify/ENA primary metagenome ERZ778023 (study PRJEB29350, sample SAMN05389822) | bioreactor metagenome | isolation source: Ammonium sulfate bioreactor | place: South Africa: University of Cape Town | collected 2014-04-04 ... | reverse complement strand
TTCATAGGCATCGAACTGCATTAATGTCATTTCGAACGTAAGTTTAAATGTTTGTAAAAGTGATGAACAAGAAAATAAAAGAAACACATAAATGCAATGAATATAATTGAAAACATAAAAGCAAAAGAAATTAATCTTTGTGTCGCATTTTGTAGTGTTTGAATGAATAAATAGAAACATGGACTACAGTCAATGTGGCTATCAATGTGCTGTTAGGAATAAGTGCACGATTACGATTCGGTATATAAATCGTATTATTTTTGTTGATGAATATATCATAAGGAGAGGTACCGATGGTAATACTATTTGCAAATGTGATCGCATTTGGATTCCATGCAGCACGTGGATAAAGTTTTGGTTGATTGAATGAAATACCTGACAAGCAAAACGATTTTCCTAATATCATGAAAAAGAACCAGAAGATGAAACCATCAGACAACATCATTTTTCTCGTATCCAAAAATATCAATGTTTCTTTTAAAAATCATGATCGTGGAAAAGGTCAAGAAGAAAAGTCTTTTTGGATAAACTAAAATTTTATTGCACATTCAAGAAAAAGAAGTTCTCTCGTTTTTTATACATATGAAAGTAATTCAATTGTCATTAACACCTCGACGCATTCGACATCGATAACATAATAATGTACCATCTGCTAATGGACAACAACCACCTAAGAGAGCCGTCGTTTGCTCATCACTCAAACTCGATTGACAATCCTATAGAAAAAAAACACAGATTGATGGATAAATTTCTTTTTTTTGTTCTATTACTTCGCATCGATAACATTCAACATGAAAATTTTTATTCATTGCCATGACACGTATAGTTTCATCCGAGCCCTTTTAAACGACAAACAAAAAGAATTTCAACGATTTATTTGTTTTATTATTGTTTGCTCTCACTTCTTCCGGACAGATTGGAAACGCACATTTCGCACATCTCGGTGCATAAGTACTAGAAAACAAGAAGAAAAAAAAAGAACAACTAATAAATAAATAAGTAAATAATTTATTTACTTATGATAATCGTATAAACAAAATAATCGTCGATCTTTATTGATTGTAAACGGATGACCATCGAGACATTCGTTACATATTGAACAACGGAAACAGCCTGGATGATAGGACTTGCCAAGTGCTTGTAACATCTTCAATTTATTCCAAATAAAATGAAATTTAGAAAGAAACGAAGAATAAATACCTTATCGAGAATTAAATGATCGCAAGCATAACATTTTTCCACTGTCTGTTGAAAACCTGTAAACTAGAACGAAAGAAAAATTATTTTTCTCATGTTTATTTTTGACTCGAAGTCAGATTTTACTAGATAATCTTCTTCGCAATAAATTTGATCATGTATACGATAGAATGCTTTGCCTCGTAACATCCGAGAACATACAATACATTTGAAACAATCGTTATGATAGAGTTCGCCCATGGCTTGACAACCTTCAGATGAACCAGTTACAGGTTGATTACATTTCGTGCATTGCCCATAATATTCTCCGACAGTTGATTCACTTTCAAGTTCTTTTTCTAAACGAAGTGTTAGTGCTGCTAATTTTTGTTGAACATTCATATTTGCTGGACGAACGATTGGCGTCATTCTATTGAACGGTACAGACGGTGATTGTAAAGGTGTTGGATGCCGATTCATTGTCAATGTTAGCTGAGGTCTTGGAGGATTTTTGTTATTACGATTTAATGGAACGTAATTCATTTGACTGACAAGAAAAAGCACCAAACAAACGACTTTTTTTTTCTTTATTGATTAACTATGAGAGACGGTTAGTAAGATATGTGCATGTCTGTACAAGAATGCCAATACTATCGACATAAACCATTCTTCTCGTTTTTTCTTCTTTCTTCTCTATCTGTCAGCACTTCTGCAAACTATTGTATCATTCATAGATTTGATGACCTTCAAAGATGTACAAGAAAGGAAGAAGAAAAAAACGGCGAAAGAATTGTTTTATTGAGAAAAAAAAACACTGATTCCTCTTTTGTTTCTGTTAGTTTTTTAAAATGAATATTGTCTTTTTAATTAATAGTCTTGGAGAATATTCGTTTTATTTGAATTTTTTTCTTTCGAAAAAGTTGTATTGCTTTTGAAGCACTACCGGTTTCATCGCCACATAATTTTTCTGTATTACTACTTTGAACTAAAATTACATCGCATGTACCATCACGTAATTGACAATCTTCTGGTGGTTCAATAACTCCAGCATTGATACCATATCTGCATACATGAGAAAACGTTGAATTCAATTTATAAATTCAACTATATTTCCTTACCCACAACATTGCATAACATCTTCAGCACATTGACAACTTATACAATCGGGATAACCGACATTCCAAGTGCTATTGACTGTATAATTGACTCCGGCATATTGACAATATTTTACCGATGAATCATCTGAAGATTCTAATGGTAAATCAATGAAACATGAACCAGAAATTTGACAAATCGAAAGTAGAAAAACAACAGCAATAAATTGACATTCGATACGAATCATTTTTTTTGGAAAGTTGATATGAAGTACTTCTCGAATCTGTGACCATTTCTTATTTATAAAAGCATTTGGGCAACATATTGTGTTTTAGAATTCGAAATGAATCGATTATTATTTTGTTTTGACTCGACTATTTATTTATTTATTCCTCCTCTCAGGTTACAATCAAAATAGAAACACTTTGGTGCGTTATGCATCGTCAATTTATTTGATACGAAAAAAAGAAAAGGAGTTATAAATCAACAAATGACCAAGGAGACTATGGAATGACGCTTTCATTTTCATGCTCATCTTTATTCACACTCAATCTCACAAAAGAAATGAAAACAAGCAAACAGACAAGAAAAAAAGAATTAAATAAATAACCAACAATGACACAGAGGAGAAGTTCTTTGTTATACGTATATTTTAGTTGCTATTGCACACACACACACACACACACGCGCAAAAATCCGATTTAAAAAAAGAGGAAAAAGAAAACGAAATACTTGTTGGTTCAAAAAAAAAACGAATCGTGTTATTTGTTCGGTGATTTATTTAAGATCAACATCACCATCGATTTTCTTGGCAATATCATCAGTTAATGAACGAAAGACTCGATCAGCACGTAGTGTTGACAATGGTGTATCATCGATATGTTTTGAAAAAAGTTCTTTATTTTGTTCTTCGACAGCAGCTATTAATTGTCGAATTAATTTCACTTCTAATGAACGTTCTTCAAACAATGGATTATCACTTAAATAACGAGTTAGAGCGGCATTTGCATTGTCAACATCGATACATAATGCACATAATGTTGCTCTTAACCAGTAATCTTTAGCACCATATTTAAGCATGGGATCGTCTTTTGTTTTATCTGCCATTTCTTCGTATTCTTGTTGTGCACGCATGAATTCATGTTGAAGTGCAAGTATTTCGGCCATTTTCTTTTGAACACGATTGGCACCGGCTTTTTGTCCTTCTTGTTTGAGAAATCGATGAGCTTCTTTCAAACATTTCAACATATTATCGAAATCATTGGTTTGTTCATATAATTCAGCGACTTTTTCCAATGTTGTCGCTGCCATTGTCCATTTACCCTGTTGCATATGTAATTCAGCAGCACGTGTCAATGCTGGTATAGCTTGGGAAATATCAAACATTTTAAATGACGATGCAATTTGTTCGCACATTTGTGCTCGTTCATAATCTTCTTCACTTAAATCTAACGCTCGTTTATAGGCTTCGACTGATGTCGGATAATCTCCTTCGGCTTTAGCAGCATTTCCTGCTTGAACAAAGAGTGCTCGTGCATCTTCATTTGCTGTACTACCAGCACCGAGCATGCGTTGAAAGAAACCATTGGCTTGTTTGACTTTTTTATTTCCTTCAGCCATTAATTGAGCTGACGATTTATTACTAGATCCACTTGACATTGTGAATTGATAATTTATTTTTTTTTAAATAAAATAGAATCTGAAATAACAAAAAAAACTGTTTGGCTTCGTTTTTTTTATTGTCACAGCTGTGTGGATATTCTAATACAACAAAGTTTTAAGAAAAAAAGGAAAGCAACCTAAGACGATGAATTTGTTCAATCGTTTCGATATACTATCGTTTGATTATTACATCTAAATTTTAAGGAAAAAAACCAAATGAATAATCAAGAATTTCATTTGAAAACGACAAATGTTTACCTTCCAACGATTACCACAATTTTTACAGAGAACAAATAAAGTCATCGGCTCGTCAGCACTACGTGTTTGAGCTTCTGTATATGAGCAATTGTTTTGTTTACATCTGTAGAAAGAAAATATTTTCTTATTTTGAAAATCATCAATCAATCAATAATCGTACTTTCTACATTGAATAAGATCCGTGCCAGTGCCTTCGTCAACTGCTAATTGATGTTCATTAATAGCGCTTTCATGGAGTTTTGTACGTTCTTGTTTCAAAGCATCACTTGCCATTTCCTTTAAATTTAAGAATTTGTAAAAAAAAAACAAAACTAAATTGTTTGAACAAACTTCAGCAGTTAAAACAGCTAATCGTTCAGGTGTAATTATACCCAAAAGAGTATTAATACGAAGTTTGGGATTTTTTTGATCCTTTAAATTCGATATACGACTTCGAATACGATTTCGATATTTGACACCTGTGTCTTTCAATTCTTTGAATATAGCTAAATTAAGAATTCAACAATAGAAAATGCCTTCGACTTCATCGCTTCGTCTCCTCGTACCATCTTCAACTCGTGCAGCTAATTCAACTGGATCTGCTGAACCTTCGGGCAATTCTGAGATTGAAAATGCATTCGCAATTAATTCACGAGATTTTAATCTAAAATATTTTGCGATTGCCGTTTATTCGTTGTCCTCTTTTGGTTCATACCGAACATCATCGTTTGTTTGCGATGCTGTATAACTACTTGACGTTGGTTGTGATGCTTGACGTTCGACAGATTTCACTGAACCAGCATTGCTTTCTTGTGATTGTTGACTATTCAGATTTGGTGTTGATTGTTTCTCATCTTTTATAACAGCTCCCGTTGAATTTTCTGTGTTTTTTTTTTGAAGAGAAAATAATAATCATAAATCATCGTTTCAAATTACAAACCAGGAACAAGTTTCTTCCAATTTTTTAAAAGACTTTTAGCGATGGTCGATAAATCTTCGTTGGCAATAGCTCGTCGAAGATTGTTCACCGTTTTTCCAATGCCTGTCTTTTGAAGAATGCTCAATGTTATACGTGAATCTTGCAATCGGCCAAGTAGATCTCGTGCCATCGATTCATCCTTATTTCCAAGAGAGCAATCATTTATTGACCTAGATTTTAAATTCCATTGAACTTACGACTTCATTTCTATCGATCATTTTCTGTAGTTTACGATTAATTTTCACGATTTCTTCTTCGGCCATTGTGATCTACAACAAAATTGTCAGTAGTGTGCACTGTGTACGTTTGATTTATTTGCTAAGTGAGTGTGTATGCGTGTGCATGCGGCGCAATAAGGATTAGAGTCAAAATGAGTCATTGTATGTTTTTTTTTCGTTAGAGCAAAACTTGTTTCGTTTTTTTTTGTTGATGAAGATAATTTCTTTTGATTAATTGATTGAAGGAAAAGGAAGAAGAAAAAAAACAAATGAAATGAATAGATTACAGATGGCAGTAGAAACAAAATCATTGTAAAGGTTCAAAATAAAATTCTATTCGTCGATTAGAACTTAACGTTAGTTTGATTATTCTCTATTTTCTATGTACATATGCGTAAAAATTGATTGAGAATGTTCAATATCCGTCGATGGATTCGATGGATTCTTTTTTACAGTTGTTTATCTTCTCTGTGTACATTTTGGTATTTGACAGCAATCGATTCGAATGTTGAATTGAAAAGTGTTCAAGAACATCGTTTAGCTGTCATTGTTCCATTTCGTGATCGTGCGAAAGAATTAGAAATCTTCCTCCCGCATATGCGTCAATTTTTAAAATCTCAATCCATCGAACATGTTTTCATGATTATCAATCAAATTGATAAACATCGATTTAATCGAGCAGCTCTAATCAACATTGGTTTTATTGAATCATGTTCATTTGTCGATTATATTGTCATGCATGATATCGATCTTTTACCATTAAATCAACGAGAATTATCCTACAGATATCCTGAACACGGTCCTGTGCATTTGGCTTCACCGGAATATCATCCAATGTATCATTATGCAACGTATGTTGGAGGTATTTTAATGATTAGTTGTCGAGATTTCGAACGTATTAATGGTATGTCACCGTTGTACTGGGGTTGGGGAAGAGAAGATGACAATTTCTATGTGAGAATGAGACGAGTTGGAATGAAACTTTCAAGACCAACGAAGTTATCAACGAATACAACGAATACATTCGATCATATTCATGATAAAGGTGTACATAAACGTGATTATGCTCGATACGGCCAACAGAAAGAAGAAGGAAACAAAGTCAGACCTGAAATGGGCTGGAATACAACGAAATATGATCTCATTGACAAAAATCTCCGTATATCAAATCAGGGTATTGAATATTGGATGTTAGATGTGAATATTTTTTGTGATTATTCTTTGACACCATGGTGTGATCATCCGACTAATGAAACTCGAAAATGAGAATGTTCTAGATAAGTTTTGCTTCAAATATTTTTTAATTCATTTTTTCGAATAAATTTCAGATAAAAGTTGACGTTTTTTTTCTTCTGTCTTTCGATGAGTATCACACGAGTGGTGATCACTGGTTTAGGCGTCGTTTCACCATTAGGTGTCGGTGTGCCATTGAATTGGAAACGTTTATTAGAAAATTCATCGGGAATAAGTTCGTTGGAAGAGAATGAATATGATGGCATTCCATCACGAGTTGCTGCTCGTGTCCCAATGACGAATGATGAGGGTGCTTTGGATTTCTCGAAATATTTTACTCGAATGTCAGAGTTGAAAAGCATGTCACTGGCAAGTGCATTCGCGATTGTTGCTGCTCAAGAAGCTATTGAACAGAGTCAAGTAAGGATTTTTCGTTTTCTCTCTCTCGTGTTCATTTGAATTCATGATCAGTCGTTTTTAGATACTTTCAGACAAAATGATTTATGATCGAACAAAAATCGGTGTATCAATTGGCAATGGTCTAGCTGGTCTAGCCAATACATATGCCATGTCTGAACAAATGAAAATCAAAGGCAAATATCGAGGAATGAGTCCGTTTTATATTACACAAGTTCTACCGAATATCTCCGCTGGTCAAATATCAATTCGACATCAACTTCAAGGACCTAATGTATGGTTTTTTAACAAAAAAAAACAAACGATGATGTTTTCTCTTAGCTTTGTAATAGTTCAGCTTGTGCAGCTGGTGTTCAAGCGATAGGCGACGGTCTGAATATGATTCGTCTTGGTCATGCTGATGCAATGATTTGCGGTGGAACTGAAGCCACCATCAATCCAATAACAATTTCAGGTTTTGCACGAATGCGAGCATTGTCAACGTCGTTTAACGATCAACCGAAATTGGCTTCACGTCCTTTCGAGTGAGGACGGTTGTGCATGTGTGTTATGAATAATTCTCATGATTGACATTGGATTTTAGTCAACAACGAGATGGTTTTGTCATGGGAGAAGGAGCAGCTGTTCTCGTTCTTGAACGACTTGAATACGCACAAAAACGAGGTGCAATCATTCTCGGTGAAATTCTCGGCTACGGTCTTAGTTCCGATGCTAGTCATATCACAAATCCAAGTGGATCAGGAGCATTCAATTGCATGAAAAATGCTTTAGAAAATACTCGTTTAACTCCTCGAGATATCGGTTATATCAATGCTCATGCAACATCGTACGTTCTTAATCTATCTGTTTTTCTTTCTCGAATTTTTTGTTTTCAATAGAACTCCAATTGGTGATCGTATAGAAAGTCAAGCAATTGCTCAATTATTCCAATTCGATAATCCCGATGTGTTCATTTCGAGTACGAAAGGACATACAGGTCATTTGCTTGGTGCTGCAGGTGCACTTGAATCGATTTTTACTATTCTTTCGTGTTATCACGGTATTTGTCCGTCCACATTAAATTATAAATCTTCTGAAGATTTCAAATCTTTAAAAATCATTCCTGACGATAGTCCATCGTCATGGAAAAGTTCGAAACGTATTGCTTTGAATAATTCCTTTGGTTTTGGTGGAACAAATTCTTGTTTAGTTTTGTCGAATTTCTTTTAGATACTAAATGTCATTAGCAGATCAGTTGAAATCTGTTAAACTTCGTTCGACTGTCGGACCAAAAGAAAAATCCAATGAACAATTACTCTGTCCGGACAGTGAGACCTATCGAAAACTAATGAATGAAACTCAATTCGAATGTTATTTTGATAAAATCGAAAAATGGACATTTCCATCAGCGATCATTCCAATGAATCACGACGATATCGATGCTCTTCGTCAAGGTTATATTTACTTCAAAAGTTTATCATCGACTGATGATGATGATAAAAGAACTGAAGAATGTTTTGAAAAATATCCTCGTCTGAAAATCTTAGCACAAACAATCGATTCATGTAATACAATTCCTCGTCCGATATTCGTTCGTCTTTCAACTCGTAGTGCTAAAGATGCGATTTTATTTTTAAGTAAAAACAAATTTCAACAAACCTATCAAACAATCTACGATCGACTTCAAACAAATCACGAATACAATCGTCGTTTACTTGCTCTCGATGAAACAACGATCCGTTTATTGGCAGTTAACGATGGATTTCATGCTATTCAACTTCTACTTGCCAGTGAACGTATTCAAGATGATCTTTGTTCATCAACATCGATCAATTTAATCGTTCGACAGTTTCTTATCGATCGAACAAATTTGAAAAGTGAATTTCGTGCGTTCATTTACAAACGTCAATTTACAGCTTTGACACAATACAATGAATATATTGTTGATGAATATTTAATTGCCAATAAAGACAAGATTTTAAAAACAATTCAACAATTTTTTAGTCGAGAAAATCTACTCGAACAAATTCCGTATGAAAATTGTGTTTTGGATTTGATTTTAATCGAAAATGACGACGATCAATATTTTCAAGTTTATATTTGTGAAATAAATCCACTTGCAGAATTTGCTGGTACGGGCCTATTTTCTTGGCTCGATGATCGAAAGATTTTATTAGGCATCGAACCATTTCAATTTCGAATCCGTGAAAATTATCCGAATGAGAGTGTTTTCAATACTAACGAACAATGGCAATCATTGATCAATAATCTATAATTTTATTTTTTTTTATTTATTTTTCAGATGCTTTTATAAAATCAAAACAGATTTGTTCTCAAAATGTCAAATCAAACAGCAGATATAATTAATTTAAATGTTGGTGGGCAACGTTTTTCAACAAGTCGGCAGACATTAACTTGGATACCAGATACATTTTTTACTGCTATGTTAAGCGGTCTTATATCGACAAATCGAGATGATCAAGGATATATTTTCATTGATCGAGATCCGAAATTATTTTCAATTATATTAAATTATTTACGCACAAAAGAACTCGGTAAAATGAAAAAAAAAGCGAAATCCAATTTAATATTTGGAAAGATTATATTTTAGATATAAGCAATTGTGATTTGCATATGTTAAAACATGAATGTGAATTCTATGCTGTTCTACCGTTGATTCGTCGTTTACAATTATGTGAAGATCTCGAACATAGTCAATGTGGTGATGTTCTATTCAACGGATATATCAATCCACCGCAAGTAAATCATCAAATAACGCCCGCTGAAAGTTTGCATTTGCCTGTTCTACCTCAACCGGTCGTGTATCAACCACCATTGATACAATCAGTAAATGCTGTTCGACCTGGAACAGCTTTACGGTTGAATAACATGATGCAGCAAACATTGAATAGAAGTGCATCACAAATCGGAGATTTTACGAGTGCTGGCCCATCGGCAGCGACTATTAGTCGTGGACATTCGCGCGCTTCATCAACTGATTCAGTTCTTTGGGCAACTCATCAATCAACAAATTCTTCATCACATATTCGTTCGAAACCAGCTCATTTTATTGATCTTCACCCGTTAAATGTTAATTCAACACCTGCAAGTGTCATTCTTCTCACTGGACATCACAATTGGATCAGTGCTGCTTATTCGAATAATATCGTTCGATGTTATAAAATGAAAGATTCAAGTGGTTGGCAATTAATGTTCGAATCCGATGTACAAACCGATGATATCTATCGTCTTGCGATTACATCTCGTTCATCATCATCAGTCAGTCAACAATCACAAGAATCAACAACTAATCTTCGAGAATCGAAATTACTCGCCATTGCCGTACGAACTAATGTTCGACTTTGGAATATTGTCGATGCGAATATTCATACGATCATTGGAACATTTGCATTCGGTGGACCGATTGATAATTTGTTTTTTATTAATTCACAATTAGTTGCCACGGGTGACGAGAGAAAAGTTGGCGTTTGGCATTCACTTTCACAACAATGGCAAACACAAGAATTAACGAGAATATTGAGTTTTGATACAGTGAGAAAAGAGATAATATGCTTTTAATGAGAAAACACAATGATGAATTTCTAGGCTGGAACATTTCTTTTGTTGGGCAGTGAAACGGGTTCAATTTATTATTTCGATATGCAGAAATTTCCATTACGAATGAAAGATAATGATTTGTTAATAACTGAAATCTTCAAGTAAAATTCAGCATATGTTTCGAATTGATGAAAATATTTGTTCATTTTTCTTGCGTAGAGATCCAGCTGGAGAATCAATTACAGCATTAAGTGTTTATTTGACACCGAAGACAAGTGTTACTGGTAATTGGATTGAAATTGCCTATGGAACAAGTTCGGGTATAATTCGAATTGTTGTTCAACATCCTGAAACAGTTGGTCACGGGTAAATTTTACATTGTGAAAAGAAAATTCTTTGAAATCATTGATTCGATTTTCACGTCTATTTCAGTCCTCAATTATTTCAAACATTTTGCGTACATCGTAGTCCTGTGACAAAGGTAAAAATTGAATTGAATTATTTTGATTTTCGTTATTAAGTGATCTATGAATAGATTATGCTTTCCGAACGGCATTTAATTAGTGTCTGTACTTCGAATAATCATGTTCGAACGTGGAATGTCACACGTTTTCGTGGAATGATTTCAACACAACCAGGTTCGAAATCTTTCTTCTAAAACGAAGAATTTCTTCTTCTTCTTCTTCTTCTTCTTAGGATCAACACCACTTTCATCCTATAGAATTATTTCGATTGAACCAGCTCGATCGATTACGAGTTATACTGCAGGAAATGTAAGATCATCATTGAATTTATTTTCTTATTGATTTGTGTTTCGTTCGATTGCTTTCTAGGACATCGGTAAGCGACGACGGCGAATGAGTTGAGTATGTTAAATGTTGTTTTCTTTCAGGACCTTATGGTGATCGTGATGATCAACAAGTATTCGTTCAGAAAGTTGTACCTTTTGAAACCAATCAAATCTATGTCAGATTCTGTTCAACAGGTTTGTTTGCCAATGAAAACACGATCGATTATTTTCGTTTTTTGTTTTCAATAGGAAAACGAGTAGCTGTCGTTCGATCCGTCGATAGTTCTCCGATAAGTTGTTTTACTATTCATGAATGTGAAGGTCCATCACGATTGAGTACACGTCCTCGTCGATTTATTTTCACTGGTCATGATAATGGTTTGTTTATTTATTAAATTGAATCTCAAAAAAGAAAAAAATAAGAAAAATTTCGATTTAGGATCTATTCAATTATTCGATTTAACAACTGCGATTGAACTTTGTTCAACAACATCTGATACTGCTGCACTTTCATTGTCATCATCTCATCAACATAATGGTGGTCCATCAGCTGCTGATCTTCTTAAAATGCTTGATCATTGCGATTTCGCAGCAACAAGTGGTCAACATCAAAATTTTCTCTCATCACGTTGTCCAACACCGTGTTGTACAAGTACTACTACTACTTATCCAACAGCAACAACAACAGCAACGGTTAACTATACAACAGCTCTAATACCTTCATCAACAATTCAAAAAGAAGATGGTGATAAAAATAACTAATGTCTTCCTGCATTTTCCAAATGAATGATATCATTACAAAATATCTGTAATTTCCTTTTTCTTTCTTCTTACTTGCTTTGTACGCGTGTGTGTGTGAGTGTTTTTCACTTCGTTTAATTAAGTAAAATGCTTATTCTTATCTATTGGGTTGTCTTAATCGAATCATTTTTTCAGATGTTAAAACAACTAAATACATATGATCATGAAATATCTCTTCAATGGGCAATCTGTGCTCGATATAATTCACCGTATCTTTTTCTAAGAAAATTTGTTCTTGCATTGGAATTTTCTGGGTCAGGTTACGTTTGGATACCTTATGCAATTATTATGATTGGACTTCATTACACATCGATTTATGATGCAATGAAATATATTTTACTTTTTACTGGTCTTATGTTTGACATTGCTATGATTGGGATAACCAAAGGTTTAACACGTCGATCAAGGCCAGTTGTTAATCATGATGATGTTCTATCGATTGGTCCTGATAAATTTTCATTTCCAAGTGGACATACATCTCGAGCTGTATTTCTACTTTTTTATTTTCTTTCGACAAATTTCTTTCAAACGATACCCGCACCAGTGATCATCATTTGGTTAAGTTTAGTTGTACTCTCACGAGTTGTTCTAGGTCGTCATTATGTAACTGATGTGATAGCCGGCATTTTCTTTGGCATTTTTGAGTGTTCAGCTATTGTCTATCTGACACCGTTTGTAACACGTTTTGTTTTTTCCATATTTGGTGTACCGAGTTGAACGCATAGGAAAAACAAAATAAAGAAAAAAAAACGAACAAATTTGAACTAGGAAAAAGTAAATTCTTTAGTCGTTGTGATTAAGTCATTTGTTTGCAAAACATCACACACACACACGTTCGTAAGTTCATTGACATTGTCGAGAATAGAGTAGAGATTAGAACGAAACATTGTTTCATTCGTGACGTATTGATGTACAATGATGAGAAACAATTGGATTTATTTGACTATATTTATTTGCTGTTTTATTAATCAAAGTAATTAAAAATTTTCAATTCAATGATCATTTCGAAAATGATTTGTTTTTACAGTTCGTACTGATCCAGTCTATCGACGCATGTAAATCAATTCAATTTTTATTCACGTATATTTGATTCGTTTGTTTTAGTTGTTATTTTGCTAGTTGGGCTGTTAAACGACATGAAAATATTAGTCGTGTGATGCCCGAAGAAATCGATCCGTTTTTATGTACACATATTAATTATGCTTTTGGACGAGTTGCTGATACATTGACAATTGTACCTTATGAAGGCGATGAAAGTAATAATTGGGCAGGCAATTCAGGTGGAATGTATAAACGAGTGATGAAATTGAAAAAGAAAAATCCTGATCTACGCATTCTGTTGAGTGTTGGAGGATGGACACATGCATCGAAAGGATTTAATGAAGTGACCAAAACAGAAAGCGCTATGTAATCAAATTCGATGCATTCATTGTTTTTTTTTAACTTAATTTTATTTTTGTGGTTGTAGAAAAACATTCGCAAAGAATAGTGTTAGATTTTTACGTGAACATAAATTCGACGGATTGGATTTAGATTGGGTAAACAAATGTGTTTGAATTGTAATTGAAAACGATTTACGTACTGTAGGAATATCCCGGTGCGAAAGATCAAGGTGCTGAACCACATACAAAAACTGGTTACACGGATTTAGTGAAAGTATGAATGAGTATTGTAGATCAATCAATCAATTCGAATTGTGATTGATTATTGTAGGAATTGAGTCGAGCTTTTGAACGAGATGCCGAGAAAACAAAGAAAGAAAAATTATTATTATCATCGGCAACTGGTAAAAAGAAATTTCGTGAGAATTTTCAAAGAATATTTTGTTGTAGCTGCTGCACGACATCGAATTGAAGCTGGATATGAAGTTGAAGAACTTTGCAAGTAATTTCCGTTCTTTATTTCTTTCTTCTCATCACTCTTCAATCGTTTATTATTTCCTAGATATTTCGATTTTGTTTCCGTGATGACATGTACGACATCTTATTTTCATTTGAATAATTCGAAACTTTTTTGGAATCTAGACGATTATCATGGCGGTTGGGATGGCAAAACTGGACATAATAGTCCGTTGTATGGCATGCGTAAAGAAAAAAAACAATTTCGCGAATGGAATGTAAACAATTCGATGCATTTATGGGCGAGTTTAGGTTGTCCGAGAGAAAAACTTAATATGGGAATAGCTGCTTATGGTATTGGCGTGTCGATTTTAGTGTTTAACTAAAAAGAGAATGTGTGGTTTTTTGTTTAGGACGAGCATTTAATTTAGATGAAGATATAAATATTTCGAATATAACAATGTGGCTACGAAAAAGACATAAAATTGGAATGAAAGCTAGTACTGCTGAAGCGGGAAAATATACGCAAGAAGCTGGTGTTTTGGCTTATTATGAAGTAATTTTGATTGTTTTTATTTTGTTAATTAGTTTTTTTTAAATAGATATGCGAATTGATTCTTGAAAATCCAAAAAATCGCGTTCATTGGCATCGAGAAATGAGTGTACCTTATGTTTCAAGTGATTCTCTTTGGATTGGGTTCGACAATGTCGAAAGTGTAACATTAAAAGTAATGACGTTCAATCGTATTTTTTGTTTCTACATTTTTTTTCTTCTTTCAAATAGATGAAATTCCTGAAAGAACAAGGTTATGGAGGTGTGATTATTTGGTCTTTAGATCTTGACGATAAAGTTGGTGATATATGTAAAGAAGGACCTTTTCCATTGATAAACGCTATCAAACGAGAACTATTGAGTGCACCTAAGAGTTCATCAAGTACGACAACAAAATCATTTGCTACAGAAATGAATTCGACAATTTCGACGATGATAATTCATCGTCGTTCGGATGCAAAACAATTAGCAACTAAATCGATTTTTTTATTTTCTTTGTTTTCTTTTATTTTTCAACGAATAAAATTCATTTCCTGATCAATTTCTAGATGGATAATCGAACGAATGAATATTTAAAAAGTGAACTTGTCATTAAATTACTCAAACATTTTCTTCCTGAAGATAAATCAGCTCGTTTATCAAGTGATATGGTGAAATTATTTACGGAATTAATCGTTGTCTATATTCAACAAGCATTTACACGCACAATTCAACAGGCATCATCTGAAGGGACCATTCAAGTTGATATTCAGCATCTAGAAAAAATTCTCATGCAATTATTACTTGACTTTTAACAGAAAAAAAATGAAGCTTGCTCTATTCAATAAAATTCTTTTTGTCTTTCAGATGTCATCACAAAATTCCACTGTCTATTGTCTTTGTCGATCGAGTGATTGTTCGACATTTATGATGTTCGTAGTTCGATTTCTTGTAAAATTTACAATCGATAAGTCGATGTTTTAGTGCATGTGATGTTTGTAATATTTGGTATCATGGTGTTTGTATTGGAATGAGCGAAAAAGAATCGAAACGAATTGAGAATTTCTTTTGTCATCTATGCCGGCGTAAGATGAAGATAAACAATCTGAAAAATTCAACTTTTTGATTAGATAAAACACCTAGCCTACAAATCAAATATAATCGTTCACAAAAAGAGATCGAAGAAAAACTAAGCAAATATATCGTCGTAAGAGATAGTCTTTATTAATCAAAAATAAATTCTGTTTTTCAAGAAACGATTATCGAAAGAAGCGAAATTATTAAATCCAAATGTAAACGTAAGGAGACACGAAAGAAAGAAAGAATTTCATCTGATGAAAATTCATTTAGCATGAACGGAAGCAATCGAGCAGTATGGATCCGTATACAAACGATGATTCTGCAAGTAATCAATCGGATTCTTCGTCATCATCGACGAATATTCCATCACGAAAACAACAACTGTTAAATTCATATTTATCGGCATCTGTTCGTCCACAAATGGAAACTGAACAGACAGCAGTTCCGCTAAAACGAAGTTTAATAACCAAAAATACAGGACACGGAGAAAAACGAAAGAGAAATATTAGTTCGAGTGGTGTACCTTCAGTGAAAAAAGAACCCAATGTCGAACTAAACGATGAAGTTTGTTTCGCTTTAATCGTTGAATAAAGATGAGAAATATTATTGATTCAATTAGGAAGATACAAAAGCATTGGGCTCTCGGCGTGGTCGTCGAAAGACAGAATCTGCTCGGCAATGTAACGGACCCGGTTGTCTATTTGAAGCACGTTCTTCATCGAAATACTGTTCTGATAAATGCGGATTAGAATTAGCACGAAAGTACATATCAAAAGATTTTTCTTTCGTGATGATACTATGTGTTGTGTCTATTTTTCAGTCGACTTTTGCAATTTCTACCCATGCGTTTGATGCAATGGCAAACCATTCCATCGATACTTGATACTGAAAACAAGAATTCAATCGAAGAGATTCTCAATGAAAAAGATCAAATTCGACAACGACTAACAGTTCTCGATGGGAAACAAAAACAATTGGATAGCATTATTGAACAAGGAAAGAATTTGCAAACAAATCAAGATCATGATGTACGAGGCTTGCGTGTGTGCGTGTTTGTTTTAAAGAGTAAATCGATTCTTTCGTTGTTTAGAAAATCGATACGAATAGTGATGAACCAGATGGAATGTGTTTTTGTGTTTTATGTAATCAAGAAGTCAGTCAGAAATCATACATTCGTCATATTGATAAATGTTTCATTCGAGTAGAATTCAAATTTTCAACAAAAACAAAAAAGAAAAATTTCTTTCGTTTTGTCGTTAGTTCGAAAGTCAAGTTTCGTATGGTTCAAATGTTAAATCGACTATCGAAGGTCTATTCTGTGATAATTATGATCGAACAAATAATCTCTATTGCAAACGTTTGAAAATTATTTGTCCTGAACATTCACGTGATCCAAAAGTAAACATTTTTTGATCGAATTCATTCAAAATCTGAATAAAAACGTAGATTGGACCCAATGAAGCTTGCGGATGTCCATTGGAAAAGAATCTTTTCGAACTTTCGGATGAACTTTGCACAGTACCGAAACGATTATGTTCGAAACATTTTAAATGGGATCGAAAACGACGAGCACAGATCGATCTCGAACGATTGCATGAAGTATTTTTATTTCGATTTGTTTTTTGAAAATCAAATTTCGCATATTTTTCTAGTTAATGCGATTCGAAGAATTGACTGAAAAAGAAAATCGCGTGCGTACAGCTCTGAACGAACGTGGCTCGGTCGCTGGACTTCTCTTGCACAAAACAATAGCTCACTGATCTCCAAATGACTTGCTCAGTTTTTGTTGTTGCTGATTTGCTTGTGTGTATAGTCAAAATGTATAGTTTACCTTTTTTTTGTTTTTTTTTCTCCTCCATCTTCTTTGATTGATTAATCGACTATTCGAAAACGAAAATACATATCTCTCCTATTCAAATTACAGATTCTAATGTCAAAATTCCTCGGCTATGCGTTAGCCTTCGGCATCGGATTCGGTGCTGCGAAAATACTTCGCTGGAAACCAATTTCAGATGAACAACAAACAACACCTGGGTCATGCATGACAGTAAAAGGTGCTTAATCATATCGAGTTATTCAGTCTAACTTTATTTTCGTTCGTTTTTCTAGGACATATTTTAGATATGGGCGCACGAATGGCTGTACGTATAAACAATCGAAGATAATTGTCAACGAATAACACTTTTCGTTTGTTTTAGGGCCATTTTGCACCTGTAAATAGTATTCATCAGCATGTATGTGGTTTTCATTTCTATTCCGGAGATATGAATCGTCAATTAATTGCTCATCATTATTGCTCACATATCAATCAAGATGTCCGACAATGTGTTATCTATGACAGTGATCGTCCAGATGCTCGTCTCATTGGCATTGAATATATTATATCCGAAGATTTATTTAAGAAATTATCCAATGAAGAAAAGAAATTCTGGCATTCACATGTACATGAAGTTAAAAGTGGAGAATTGATCACACCCGGTGTACCCGATGTTGCAGAAAAAGAAGTGATGAAAGAACTAATTCATACATATGGAAAAACTTTTCATAGTAAGAAAAACAGATTTCTATCCATCATTTAAAAATCATTTTGTTTTTCAGCATGGCAAATTGATCGAGGTGATCCACTTCCACTTGGTCCACCTCAATTAATGATGGCTTTTATCGAAGATGGTCAACTTAGTCGAGAATTAATTCGACAACGAGACGATTATTATAATATAAGTTATCATGATAAAAAACGGTTACGTGCAGATATTCCCGAGCCAACTATTGCCGACGGAGCTGATAGTTGGGCACGATCGGGCAAAGCCGTGCAAGTATCAACGACAGAAATCAAAATGCAATCGAACAAATAATGGATTCTTACGTTTTTTATCAATATCTACTCATACAAATACTAAAACACTATTTTTATATTTTCTAAAAATATATCTGTATTTATTTAACCTTGCATCTAATTGTCTTCGATGTCGTAAACCCTTAGTAACTAATCATTTTCAATTCGAATTTACTTAATCAAAGAAAAAAAAATAATAATAATATTTTCCCATATATTTAAGCTCGACTTTATTGATTGAATTTTTATTGTACAAAAAGAGAGAGAGAGTAACAAAATCAGAGAAAAAAAAAACTTCAATGTGCATGTATGCGTGTTTTGTACACGGTGCAATGGATATCACCGGAATAGAGAACGTAAACAAACAGATAATTAACAAAAAAGAAACTGTTCAAGCTATAGCAGAACGTAAAAAACACCAGTGGAACAACAAGCAAGCAAGGACGGATGAAATTAAGCAGGAGTGGCTGCTGGTTGTTGATTAACAACTTGAGCAACTAAATGCAAAACAATAGATAAAAATGTGTTTTTTTTTATAGGTTTTAGTTTTAATTACTATCAATAGTTGCATTGTTCTCAGATGCTAAACGAGGAACAGACAAAAAAATGAGATGAATAATTATGAATAAACGTTGGCTTACTAGTTGGTTTTGTTATTATACTTTGTTGTAATTGATCGGTTTGAACGATCGATGGTTTTAGACGAACAGTTTCTAAAATCATCACGAGTCGATATTTGTCTTTCTAAGAAAAAAGAATTTTTATCTAATCTACCTTTTGCACATTTACAAGCTTCAATTTGTGTGCGTAATTTATCCAGATCTGTTTGTAGAAATGAAACAACTGCTGATGTCTAAAGATATGTAAATCAAACATCTGTTTCTTCCATCTCCTTTCACAATTACCTTCTCCGTTGAATTCTGCACAAGTTCTGTTAATTCTTCGAAATGTAATTTTAAATTCACAGTTTTTAAATTTTGTAATTCACTCTATTGATATTCAATAAACAAAATAAACCGATTTTATTTCCAAAATCGAACTGAATTTACTCGGAGTGATTGTAGTTCATTATTCCATTTCAATGTATTCAAATACAAACTCTCATTGAGTGACATTAAATTTTGTACTAATCCAGTTGTTTTCTAAAATTCAAACATAAATTCAATCGTAATTTTTCAACTGAAATCTAGTTTTACTTGATAAAGAGTTGAGTTTTGTTCTTGCTCGAGTAAACGTTCGATTAAATCTCGATCGAATAATTTCAATTTTTCATTGATCACATCTTCTGTCTGAGTATTCGTATCACGATTGAGTTTCTATTTTCAAAAGAAAATAAGAAATTCTAAATTTGAATTCACTTAACATACGTCTAATTCATTCGCAACTTGAGAAAATTTAGTGGATTTATGCTCGATTGTGTCTAATTTTGAAGCTACATCATCACTGTCAGATATCATCGATGTCTGAAAAGAATTTTCCTATGAATTCAATGAAAAATCGCAAAAACAAAACGAACTTCATCGACCGATGGTCGTTTTCGAACTTGATGTAGATCACTTTGCATTTGTTGTAATCGTTCGTAGATATACGATACATTCAAACGTTCGATAAGATTCAAACGTGTTTTAATTTGTTCAATTGCCGACAGTAGTCGATTGATTTCTGTATTTGAAAAACGTTGTTCAACTAAAATGAAATATTTCATCGATGATCAATTCGTTTCTTCGACGCTTACTGTCCGTAACTCGTGATGAAAGATTTTGTACTTCATTTTTAAGTTCAATATTTGCATATGCTAATCCAACACTATTCATGCACAAGACAATTTTGTATTTTAAATTGAAAAAATAACAAAAAGAAATGCTCATTCTTACCAAACAATCATAAAAATACAAACAAGACAAAACGAAAGAATATGTCGAGTGTAACTACAACAACGCCGATAGCGTGTTGAACGTTTGGCTGAATGAGTGTTGTCGTTCGGTAGAAAGAGTTCATCTTCCGAACTGCGAATACTTTGATTGACGGATGTTTTCGAACGAAATTTGAGTAAGGCATTCAATTGTTTGCGTTTTTTCATTTTTTTTGTCATCGTTCTCGATGGAAGATAACCTATTCCAGCTTCGATATCATCAACAAAGTCATCCATTGTACGAGATTGAATTTCAAAGAGTTTAAACAAGTAAAAACGCTGTCAAGCAGAACATTGAAACAAAATAGAACAAGGTTGTCACGCCAAAAAAAATCGAGAGAAAATTATTTATTTATTTGAGCCATGGTGAGGACAACAAACTCATAACCAATCGAATCCTCTAGTCGTACCTTTAAACATGTCGCTAGACAACTCATCAGATGTCGACAGACACAAAACTCAAATTTATTTATTCGTTTTTACAATTCGTTCGTTATCATGCGAACTTCTTTGACAATCACAAACGAGCTGAAATCGAGTCGGTTCACAGGCAGACTGTTGTTGTTGTTGTTGTTGCTGTTGACTTTGAAAGTTAGCTTGTCGATTTGTTTTCTGGCGAAGAAAACAATCGGTATCGTTGTTCTCTGTCGATGATGATGATGATGATGTTGATGAACTCGAATTGTTACTACCCATGAATGAGAGAGAAAACTTCGTTTTCGTTTTGACAAACAAATAATCGAATTGAAAATAAAAATTAGCGCTCGAATAAAAACAGATAACCAGTTTGAAAAGGAAAAAAATTCTATCTATTGCATTGTCAAGGATTCTTTTTATTAAAGAGAAGTTCTAGCAAATCTTATTAATTTCGTTTTCATGGTAAGAAGAAACGAAAAAGAGAGAGACAGAGAATTTCGACTGACATGGTTGCCAAACAGTGGGTGGTTGTTTTATAAAACCGAAATTTTCTATATTTTCTCATTCATTTCGATTCACGGCAAAACAAAATATGGGCACAACATATGAATATACATATGAGTATGAAGTTAGCGATGGTAGTCGAAATCAACGAAATTTCAATGATACGGCAACGCATTACAGCCAACGACCACCACGTCATGGTGTTACAGCACCAAATGCAAGTCGAACGAGTATGATGGATTCACTAGTAAATCTTCAACATGATCGAATTTGGAACAAACTCTATGATCCACTTGAATTAAGCAAAGCTGCTCATGAAACTGAGATTCAGGTGTGTATTGTCGTTAAGAAGCAAAGAAATAAAAAAAAACATGCAATCTTTCTATTTGCTTTTCTTCCTGTTCCAATTAGTAGACATTTTTTCTCTCTCTCTGATCGATCGTTTACGTTGAAAAGAAAAACAATAACAAAAAACTGATCAAAGAAAGAAAATGAGCTGGTTGTTTCCTAGCAAAAAATTTCACCGTACCATCAAGTTCTGATGTCACGAAAGGAGAAAAGAGAGAAAACGCAAGAAAAAAGAGAACAGCAACTGAGTAAATGAAAGAACTCTTATTGTTGTTTTCTTTTTTTTTCTTCTCTTTTTCAATCTCAATTGCTCGATCGTTCACAAGAAATTACAAAAACATATTTTAGAAAAATAATACGACAAAGAAATCGAATCTCAATCGAGAGGTAGATTTCGAACAAATAAAACGCACAGATTTCACCGTCGAAAACACTCTCAACACAATATGTACATGTTTTTCAGCGAGTATGCACAACAAACATATGATCACGTAGGAAAATGACATTCAGATTTAATCATTTCGTTTTTGTTTTTGTAATTGTGAGATGAAGAAAGAAAGCAAGTCAATGAAATGCTTTTTATTTTCTAGAAAATGGCTCGACGACAAGATCGAAAAGTGATTAAAATCGAAGCAGCTTACGGATCGGATCGACAGACGTTTATTGTCAAACGAAATTACGATCTACGTGTTCGTGATGTTCAAGATGATGCCGCCAAGGCTTTTCGAATCCCTGTCGATGAACTGATTCTCTATTGGAAAGTAGGCGAAAATCGAGTCATTCTTTTCAAAATTCGAAATTACTCATTGATTTCGTTTAGGGTCGAAATATTTGTGAAACACCCAATGAACTTCTAGAAACTCTGGGCATTGAAAACAATCATACAATGCGTATTTGTCGAAGTGACGATCCAAATCAACGAGCTCGACAACAACAATTACGTGCTTATAATCCTGTTAATCAATTATCACCATCATCATCAATTGATTTTCAGAATCAACAACAAGCATACTATTATCCTCTCCAACAACAACAACAACAACAACAACCACAAGTCTACGCAAATTATCCAATGAATTACGATCAACAAACACAAAATTATGTCGTATCACCTCGGTAAGATTGACTACTAGAGTTCATGTTTTTTTATTCGTCATATGAAATCGACAATGAGAATATTTTCTATCAGTTCATTTTGCAATTCTACCTGTGCACAAGGCAATTATAAAAACTGTAATTGTTGTTGTCATCATGATTCGTAAGTGTTTTCGTTCGTTTAATCGAAATAGAAATAAAAATAAAAAAATACTTATTTGCTCTTCCCATTATCCTACCCGCTAGGCATATTCACTATAATCCAATGTAGAAACAAACAAAAGAAAAAAAAAACAACAACATTTTTTTCCCTTTCTATTATTTTTTTCTTTCTATATAAAATAAAACCCGTCATTTCACCTGCTATTTGCGCTTTTGACCATTGCTTTCTTTCAGTGCTAGTTACTATCCACAACTATCGAGTACAACTATTTCGGGACCTATCGCAGCTACGTATGTTATCAATCTACAAATTGGCTTTGGCGATCGAATCGAAGGTCTCGTTGTCGGTCGTCCACATCCGATAAGTATCTACGATTTACAAGTTGAATTACAACAACATTTTAATATTCCTGTTCTCGATCAAAATGTTTCCTACAATGGCATACCATTGACACAATTTCCACCTGATTGTTTACTTGATACGATTGGTATTGTTAATAATTCGTTTATTTCACTTTGGTATAAGAATGTGAATTATAATTATCAACCAATATCGAATGTCGAATATTATTCACCGAGACAACCGATATCGTATTCGTATTATAATGAAGGTTCACGTTCGCCGATCAACAATGATTTGTCACCAAGGTAGGAGAAAACTAGTGAGGGTTTGTGTGTGAGTGCGAACGTTTAAAGATCAGTCGAAAATATTAGTTGTCGGCTCTCGTGATTTCAAAGGCGAATGGACAACAACAGCAACAACAATAACGGAAACGAATCGACGCAAAATGGCAATGCAAATCAAGAAGTACTTAAACTTGAAGTATTTCATGGTAAAATTTTCCGTTTTTGTTTTCTTGTAAAAAAAAATGAAAACTTTTCAAGGCTCCGATCGACATGTTTTAATACTACGTAGTTCGAATAATATACGTATTGCTGATCTCATGGAAGAATTACAACGTATAACAACTGTTCCTGTTCAAAATCAAAAACTTTATCATCGAGGACAAGAATTACACGCTATGAAAGAACGATCACTTCGTGATATCGGTATCGATAATAATGCTCAAGTGAGATTAATTGGTGAACCAACAAGACAAAGATATGAAGCATTAAGAATTGGAAATCAATAGAATTAAAAGATTGCTTTTTCAACCAAAAAAAAACTTCACCTTTCTTTTTTTTATACTCCGATCGTTTCTCATAGTTGCTGTCCGTCCATTTCTATCCTTTAGCAACAAACTTTTGTAAATAAAAATGAATATTTACATATATGATTTTCTTTTTTATTATTTTATAAAAAAAAACAAACTTCTCTCTATTAACAAGCTGGATAATGATTCATATCTAAAGTTGTTCGACATCAGCAAATAACAGATATGACGTCAACAGCGTATGTATGAGAATTCAAACAGATTCGAGTGTTTTTCACTACACTTGTCCCTCAAAAACATGACAGTTTTTGTTTTACTCTTTCATTGTCTTTTAATGTCCAATTAAAATCGTATTAAATCCAAATGATCAAAGTATTTGATTACTTATTCATTTGATTGCAACAAAAAAAGATCAAATAACAGATTTCGAACAAAAGTCGAAGCTGATGCTCATGTCATTCCATCTGTGCTCAATGAAATCGAAATTTAACGACATAAAGAAGAAGAAAAAGGAAGAAAAGAAAAAAAAAGAACAATTATCTTTTTCTCTCTTTCGAAAATGATATTGACAAGTTAAATAAGCACTGAACCGAGTATAACCTAATCGTTTTCATGTTTTTAGAGTAAATTGATTGAATAAAAAATCGATTACGTAAAAAAAAGACTTTTCGAGGTTTCTCAATTAGATTTTGATGATTATTTCGATTGTATATTTTCATACACTCGTCGTAGTGGTTTCGAGTTGTTTATTATTGGTCAATGTTTTCAACCTATCCGCGCGCGATGATAAGTCAATTTCTTTTTTTTTCTCTCCTTGTAGGGATGGATGTTTGTACACGTAGATGATATTTTGTGTCGATGTTTATTAATAAAAATCATGAAGAGATAATCAAGACGTTCTCTTTGATTCGTTTATTGAATATTATTTTTAGTTTTTCTAGATCAATCTCCTCCTTGTTGATGCCTATCTCAAGAATGGCTGACTTCGATTATTTAGCCATCTGGTAAATGTTATTCAGTGAGAATGTATTGCTCGACTGACTTTCGGTTTAGTATTTGTATGTGTATGTTAATTAATCATCTGATGTTGATGTATAAATATATACACACACACAGGCAGACATTCAGTTCTTTAGGAGAGAGAAGAAAAAAAACTACGGAAGTAGATCATAAATTCGTTTATTTCTTGTATTATTTATTTATTGATTGAATCTGTATTTCTCTCGATTTTTTTTCGTTCTCCTCTCGTTCAATTTAATGCGTGTGTATATATACGCCCTTCACCCAAAGTCCTCCTCCTTCTACTTGATTATTGCATTAGTTAACATTTTGAGAACGAGATGTGAGTGTGAAAGAGAAGCACAGTATATACATATGAATATATATATATATATATATAACTAAGAAGAAAAAACGATCTTATGTAATCCGTTTTTCTTCTTCACAAATTGTCTAACGTGCATATATGGTTGTTCAAAGCACATCTCATCTTTTCTTCTGCTTCAACGCACGCTTGAACTTGAACACTCATTATTCTTCGTTTCTATTCGTACTTCATTTTCAAAGGTTTCACATCTTTCTTCTTTTTTTTCTAAAGAAATTGATAGCGAGACATTGTCTATTCACAGGAAACAGAACCATACGTATCTATACACACATACGTATGTTGAGAAAGGCAGTCAGCATGTGTTGATTTCTTAATGATATGTGTGAATATACAAAAAGCATACGGTTAAAGATAAAAAAAAACGCGAGAGAACGAGTCATTTATATAAATGTCAGAAACATTGAAACTGACTCGTCTTATTGCTTTCTTTCTTGCTTTCTTCTAGAGAAGATAAATTGGCAATTCAACGAGTACAAGATGTCATCAATATTGTTTTTCTTTGTTTTCAATAGTAAGTGAAGATTATTATTCGAGATATAAAATTCTGTCTCGAGTGTGTCGATATGAATTTGAATGAGATCAAATTTCCTTTTTTTCTCTTTCGAAGTTTGTTTCTTATTCAATCAAATTCAATCTCAACACGAAAATTCGATTCTTCAATTAACTGTGAATCCATCATCGGGTTACACAACTGAAAATATTGATATTCATTGTCATATTCGTCAACCATCAATCTATGATAATGTTTATTTATCTGTTCTAACCGATAATGTTAAACCATCGGGCATACTCATCATGGTCGATGATACAATGAATGATTGTCGAAAAATCGAAAATAAAGAAAAATATTTTCGAATTTTAACATGTAATTCGACGTTAATACATTTGAATATTAATCATGAAATTATCAATGATAGTTTACATACGATTGAATATCGATGTACGCAAGGTGATTCGAATGTTTTCAATACTTATCGAATACTTAGTAAGATTTCTATGACGAATAATTGCAGAGATCTCTCGTTTTTTATTTTAGGAAGACAAATGGCGCATTACTATGATAAGAAATCGACGAGTTCATCTCGATTATTAACACCTGGTTTTACTCTACTTTTATTAATTCTTTCTGTTTTACGATTAACAAATCATGAATTTCGATAGTTCTCAATCGAATTTACGATCATCATCATCATCATGGCATCTAATAAAAATCTACAATGATCTGTGATAAAGAAAATTAAACGATTGTAGATACAGTTATGCTTATTTTTTTTTCTGTGTGCGTGTTAAAATTTTAATACTTGTATATAATTTATCTTTACAACGAAAAGAAAAAGGAAAAGAGCAATTTTAAGTTGTTGTTCTTCCGTTTGTTTTTAGTGTTTTTTCATTCCAGAATCTCTTTTTGTAAAAAAAAACAAAAATAATTCACTAATTCGTACATATTCACATTTAGTAGAAACTAGATTTGAGAATGCGTATACTGTTTTTCTTCTTCTTCTTCTCTCTCTTCCTCTGCCGGTTTATTTTTTTTCTTTTTTCTTTTGAAGTGAATGAATAAATGATTTTCTTCTTTCAGATGGCAACTAGTTATTCGTCGATTTCTCAACGAGAACGTAACGCTCAGCCGTTTTTTCCGAATTCAGCAACACATGCTGACGAAAGTCGTTTTGTTTGCATCTATCCAGCGTATATCAATTCGAAGAAAACCCGAGCTCAAGGCCGTCGTGTCAGCAAAACCAAAGCGATTGACAATCCATCGGCAACGGAAATTCGAGATATTCTGGAGAATGCTGGTTTAAAAGTCGTTCTTGAAGCCAATCGTTTGTATCCCCGTGAAGAATCCCGTGAGCAACAACATCGTGGACGTGTTCGCGTGCAATTGAAAGATGACAAGAACGTTCTTCTCAAAGAACAATTTAAAAACAAAGATGATCTTTTATTTTATCTTACCGAAATGATTCCGAAGTTGAAAACACGTAGTGGCAATCAACAGCAGCAACAACAACAAAATCAACAAGGTGGTGGCAAAGGAAAGAAACGTTAAAATTCCAAGACTGAACAGTTGATTTTTTTTCTTTTTTGTTATTTCATTCATTTTAAAAACAAGAGACTTCTGAGAAAAACAAAAGGATTCTATTCTAATTGTTGTGTTCGTCTTATAAGAAAATCAAACACTTAGTTTTTCAGATCTCTGTGATACATTCCAAAAAGTTTGTTCATTTGTTTGACGTGAATAATTTGAAAAATCTTACTGCGCTTCGATGTGTGCTGCACTGCATTGATATCTTCGACAATGTTAATTAACGAAGATAATCTCGAAGAAGTTATTTCCAATATACGAACAATTCATCAAACAAGTCTCGATCAACGAAAACAAAATTTAACTGAATATCTTCGAGAATTTTTTCAATCGATCGAAGAAAATGATCAATTATCTTGCGAACAAATATTCACTCAACTTCATCGACTTTTCAATGATTATGTCGATTGTGCAGCATTGAAAATCGAATTTCTCAAAGGACACTTCTTCGAAACAATCGATCATTTATTAATCAAACAAATACATAATCAACAGAATTTAATATCAATCTTTCGATTTCTCGCTCAAATTTTAAGCAATTCAGAAAATGTTCAAGACAAATTTCTTGATTATAATGGTTACGAAAAAATCTTTCGATTTCTTAATCATATTCATACGCCATCGAAAGATTTCATCGATCAATTACTTCTTCTCATGACTGAACATCCAACAACATTGCCCAAAGATGAATCGTTAACATCCGTTGATCTTTTTGTTCATTTGAAAAATCCATTTATTACAAAACGATTAGTACAATGGATTCCTTATTTAACACAAACAAACGATTGTGAACATGTGATTCATTCGATAAATATTATCGTATCTCGTTCGTTACAAAATAAAATGCTTGCCTGTTCAAATGAAATTATTCATTCATTAATTGATATTTTATTTACGAAGAAAATCGAAGAGAAAATTCTACAAGATCATATTTTTTCCATACTTGAAAAATTGTCGAGATTTTCAATAAATACAAATGAAATTCGACAGATTTTTCAATTATTCAATGAGAATACATCATTTAAACGGCAATTACTTCGTGTATTAATTACAGCCGCTAAAAACGACGATCCTGATACTCAATCGATCTCATCCTATTTCGATTTACAACGTCCCAATAGTGGAATTATTCTTCCGATTATTCGCCGTTGGCCATCGCTTTCTTCCTCATCTCAACACTTCACATTTCACTGTTGGCTACGTTTAAACACTGAACTCGATAATTTTCCCTACGATATTCGTCGTCAAATCTATTCGTTCTATTCGGATTCGATCGGTTTCGAAGCATTTATTTCTCACGGATCGATTTACTTATCAATCAGTGATCGTCGTGAATTAGCTTATATCGAATTAACTGAATGTGAAGATCTAATCGATGGTGCTTGGCATTCGTTAACAATTGTTCATACAGCTCAACGACCCTCGTTATTCGTCGCTGCATTTCAAGCCGTATCGACCTGTTATCTCACGATTTACATCGATGGCGTCCTACGAAGACAAGTCAAAGATTTTAAATACGTTTCGTTGACTAACGATCCGATCAATGTTGCATCGGTCGGTGCACCCTGTCAACGAGCACGTCTCGGAATGAATCACAGTAAAAGTGATTCGTTGCATTTATCAACAACAATTGCAAAAACAATTCAACCATTGAAAGGTTTATTTGGTGGCAAATCGAAATCGAGCCATCTTCAACAAGAAACTCAAGTTCTCAATGCACAGAATATGGTTCTCGTCGAACCGCATCGTCTCGATTCATTATTGGGTCAATCGACTTGTTTATACGGGCAAATTGCTTGTGTTTGGATTCTAGCTGAAACATTGAACGAATCACAAGTCAAACATCTACACGCCATGGGTCCAGATTTCTGTCAACAATTTCAAATCATATCCATCGATGAAAATTCTCTTACATCGAACATTTTCGATTTACTTTCCAATCGTTCCGTAGCTGTCTATCATCCATTGGCATGTAACAGTCAAATTTGTATCGATATTTCTGCATGTCAATCGCACATGAACGGTCGATTGAACAATAGTTCATGTTATCGTCTTCGACCATTCAGTCAATCGTTATTAGAACTCGGTGGTTGTCCGTTACTTTACCCGTTGATTGATAAATTTCAATCGGATGATTATCAAGAATCATCGACTGAACATCAACCATCATCTCCAACGAATCAAATCGAATCGTCGACCGATTGGATTATTGTTCGTAAACAATCGCAAAAACATCTCTCGGATATCGATAATCGTCTACAATCGAATCCAATTGCGTCGATTATTAATCTTATTCGTTGTGTTTTATCATCGAATTCAATGAAAATTCTTACTGAACAAATGATTAAACATTACAATGTCGAACTATTAAGTCAACATCTCAATCGTTTATCAGCATGTTTTATCGACCAACATTTACTAATCGCTATTCAACAGCTAATCGAATGTTCACGTTTAACGCAAACATCAAATCTTCTCACCAATCAATTGATTCAATATATTCTCTTGGATTTTTCACTTTGGAATAAAGCGAAATTTTCTGTTCGTATCACACATTTACAATATATTTCAAGTGTAATTAAAGACGAACGAAAATACTATCGAAATAAGTTCGGTGTTCAATATTTTCTCGATATTCTTAAACAATATTTTAATTCATCAGACGATGATCAAGATGAACAAAAACAATTACGTTCAGCTATCTATGGAATCATTCGATATTACATTCAACGACAGATACGTATCGAAGAATTAAATGAATTTCTTTCGACAATATCAACAATTTCAACATCAAGTGATTGTATAACACAAGAACTTGTCGAATTTATTCTCGGTCTTATCGATCCACCGTCGATTACAACCGATGTAACCATTGGTTTACTTTGTGAACCGAATATGATCGAATGTTTGTATGCGTTGTTAACTGTAAATAATCTTTCATCGCAAACAAAAGAATATGTTTTCAAAATTATTAAATATCTTCTTGCATCGAAACGTGTTCCACAACAAATCAAATCACAATTGAGATTAGAAACACATCAAATTGGTTTCGGTGGAATTATATCAGGTCTATCGGCGGATGAACTCAGTGTTTCAATTATCCGAGAAATTATGAACATGATTATTCATTCGGATTCGCCTGTTTCTGTCGAACAACTTAATGTCGTACTTACATTATGTAGTTCGGCTTCATTGGATGTTCGTTATGTTGCAATGAGAAAAATCATGTCATGTTTCATAGCAAATCCGATTGTTTGTCGTTCGTATGCGAAATGTCACGGTTGGCAAGAGACATTGGCACATTTCTTTATAAAATCTCGACGAGAAGTGAAACATTCGATTTCGTCATCGAATATTTTGACTGATCCCAAAGAGCCAAGCGTTGATTCAGGTCGAGATAGTGCAGGTGAAATCAATCCTCAATCGGTCCTACTTCCATTACCACCTCAAGTCTTCGAAATATCATCAAGTCCCGATGATCCAACGAAAGAAAAACTCGTCAGACAACTTGATCTCTCACCTATTACCAATGAACAACATTCTCGAATAATCTCAACGCCAAAAAATTCATCAACATTTTCCAATTCACTTCTTTCAACAGCAGCAGCAAGTCTTCTACCTGATAGTAAAGATGTCACGCCTGAATTTCTACAACGAACGAATGACGATTATCAAACACAAGTCATGAATATGATGACAACACCGTCGACAAGTCGAGAAGATCTTTTGTCATTAAATCGAACGGAAACGTCGAATGATGATGCAACATCAATTACAAGTAATGAAATGCCAACAACAGCACCAGCAACTACAACAAGTATAAAACATCTCTACGAACCGAATGAAGAGAAAAATGAAATTCAGACAAGATTGAGACGAATTCTAGGTTTTTGTTTTTGAATTGCTGCTCGTTTGCAATTATATGATTGTTCATGATTGACTTCTTCTTCTTCTTTTGCTCATTGTGAATAATAAAACACTATTTTCCTTCTATTTAGGTGTAACAAGTACAGAAGATACGTCATTTTTTATTCCAACATCAACACATTCGGAAGATGGCGGTCTTTTGGAAGAACTTTGTGAAACATTAATATTAACAATAGTAATGGTCTTATGGAAAGGTGTAACTGGATCGGATGATGAAGCCTGGACGGTTTGTTTGTTAATGAAGAGAATTTGTTTTTCAAACTGAATTTTTCTAGGCTCGTGGTCAAATATTTTCTGCGTTACGTTATTTGCATCGTGAATATGATTTACATTTGCCATTGATTTATATCGAACGACGAGTACTTGAATTGTGTATGGAAACATGTTTGAATGAGTTTAAATTAAATGGAGGTAAGCAATCGACTTTTAATTTGACCTAGAAAATAAAAATAACAAAACGAACCTCAACTTTCTAAAAGCATATCATGGTTATGACCGTCTCTATCGACGGCGTATGAGCGAAATACGTAAGTTTTGGCACAGATTTCATATGTTGTGTCATTGTTCTCTTCTTTTCTTTCACTGTGTTGTTCGAATTTTATAAAAAAAAACAAAACAAAACATGAAAATTAATTCGTTTTCTACGTTCTAGGAAAAACAACGCCAACTTATGAAAGTAATTGCCGAGAATTGATTAAAATTGTCGATGATTTTCTTTCTCAATCATCGGATAATAACGAACGATTAACTGAAAATCTTGTCAATGGAATTCTCCCGATTCTTGATACAATGTTAATCTTCGAAGAAAATGGCACCGGTGATCATAGTACAGCAACTCTCATATCTCATGATGAACATTGGACAGAAACATCGTTAACCGGTCTTAATATTCTTCTTAATCTTCTTTCACATTCGAATATATCATTCTGTGGTCAAGCATCCGTTCGTATTCATTCATTACTTCACAGTCGGCCGATAAACGGTCGCGAAGAAGCCGCTTATTTCCTTTCAAATATCAATAAAATCTTCTCCTCGACTGTTCACAATGAAAATACTGAACATATTGCCTATCTCTTGCCAATTATGAAAACAATCATTGATAAATGTTATGTTATTCTTCAAATGGACGTACAAATTCCAAATATTCCATTGCATCGTGCAACATCGACTGTTCTCGATGATTTTCGTGAATATAGTACATCAACAGACAACCACGAATGGTTAACATTCATTCAACGACATATCGAGCCACTTGCCGAACATTATCGTTCGATGTCAATAAAACCATTTCAAATGAATATGAAAATCTGGTGGAATAATTGCCATGAAATGATGATGATCGGCGTACACAAACGAAATCGACAGATTGGAGAGGAGAAATTGAAATTTCAAACGCATATTGTTGATCAATGGCGACAACGTCGTCGAACTGATCATCAACGAATATTGAAATTAGCTAAACAACGTCGAATACATCAGAATCATGTTGAAAACGAATGGAAAGACCGTGAGAAATACTATTTCGGTGAACGTGGCCCGTGGTCGAATAGATATTCGTCGAAGGAACGTCATTGGATGTTGTCCGATCGAGAGAATATTCATCGAATGCGATGTAAACTCGTCGAAAACGATCATTTCAATACACATGAAGATGCAAGTCGACTACGAGATAATCTCGGCATTGATTCAATGGAAAAATCTTCGAAAAATTTCGAAGAAAGTCTTAAAAATCAAACACTAGTTCTAACACAAGAAAATCTACATGGAAAATCATTCGACGAACAGGAATTACTAGCCGATGAAAACGAAACTCAATCGTTGTTACTCGAAGAAAAAGAGAAAATGATTATTGGCGCACATTGTTCGTTGATTACGTCGACATCGACAACCGATGGCAAACTTGAAATTACCAATCGATACATTTATTTTTTCGATGCAACACCACAAAAATCTTCGCAAAATGATTTTAAATATCCGTTGACATGGTTACTCGACGTTCATCTTCGTCGATACAATCTTCGGCCATCGGCTCTCGAATTTTTTCTTCTCAATCAAACCAATTTTCTTCTCAATTTCGAGAAAAAACTTCGCCGACAAGTCTACCAAAAAATCATGTCACTCAAACTGCCGAGTATGAAAAGTACATTTGCATTGAATCAATCGCTCATGATTACGCCACAAGAAATTCTCAAAGAATCGAAAATCACTGAACGATGGCGAACGAGAGAAATCTCGAATTTCGATTATTTGATGATGTTGAATACGATTGCCGGTCGAACGTACAATGATCTCAATCAATATCCGATATTTCCTTGGGTTTTAAAAGATTACACATCCGATGTGTTGGACATTACGAATCCGAATAGTTTTCGAGATTTTTCAAAACCAATCGGCGTACAAAATCCGAAACATATCGACGAAGTTCGATCGAAGTAAAACAAAAACCACCAAAGACTTTTTGCTTTCACACCCTCGGAATTCTTCTAGATACGAATCATTCGATGATCCAACAGGTCTAATGAAAAAATTTCACTACGGTACACATTACTCGAATGCAGCGAGTGTCATGCATTACCTCATTCGAATGGAACCATTTACAACTTTACATATTCAATTACAAAGTGGAAAGTATGTTTCAAGAGAAAAACTACGTGATTCAGTTTAATATTTTTGTTTTTAAATTAGATTCGATATAGCCGATCGACAGTTTCATTCATTTCAATCAGCCTGGTCGAATATTATGGATTCGCCGAATGAAGTTAAAGAATTGATCCCTGAATTCTTCTATCTTCCCGAGTTTTTAGTCAATTCCAATCAATTCAATCTTGGCAAACTGCAAATTAGCAATCAGACGATTACCGATGTTCAGTTACCGCCATGGGCGCATAATTCACCGGAAGAATTCATTCGTTTGCATCGTCTTGCTCTCGAATCGGATTATGTTTCGGCACATTTACACGAATGGATCGATCTGATTTTTGGCTACAAACAAACGGGACAGGCTGCTGTCGACGCATTGAACGTGTTTATGTACTGTGCGTATGAGAAAGCAGTCGATGTCGACGCTATCGACGATCCGATAACACGAGAAGCCATCGAAGGTATGATACAGAATTTCGGTCAGATTCCATCGCAATTATTAACCGAACCTCATCCGCAACGACAAACACGCGAACAAGCTGCATTCGAAATCGAATCACAAGGTCGAGCGTTGAATATCTTCGAAAATCTTACGCATATTCGTGCGTTTTTCGTTGAAATCACTCCGTCGGATGATAAACTCTGCGATCCAATAACATTCGTTTCAATACCGAAGAATCAAGTTCGATCGTTTATGCAACAAGGCATACCTGATACTTTAGTTACAATCAGTATCAACGGCGTTGTTGGCAACAATGGTTGGCAACCGTATGATAAATCATTGAGTAATTTCTTTACATTTGAACGTGATCCAACTTTGCAAACCGAACGTAATCGACATATCATAGCAGCACCATTTTCACCGTTATTAGACGTTAATTCTCGGCTGTTTGCTGTTTCACATGATGCAAAATTTATCTTCAGCGGTGGACATTGGGATTGGTCACTTCGTGTCTATTCATTACTCAAATCGAAAATGATCACATCACTTATTCATCATACAGATGTAATCACTTGTTTAACATTAGATTCAACTGGATATATTCTTGTTACTGGTTCACGTGACACAACTTGTGTTATTTGGAATTTAGCGTTGACTGATTATCGTAATTTAACACATCCGAATGATCAAGAATCCAATGCACTTCTTTCGCCTGCAATTACACTCTATGGTCATACGAGTGAAATCACATCGTTATGTGTCTCGATTGAACTCGATCTCGTTGTTTCGGGTTCGTTAGATGGTACTTGTAATATTCATACAGTTGAACATGGTATTTATATTCGAACATTACGACCATCGACTGATCCGATATTTAATTTGCAATTATCCAATGAACGACATTTACTTATTCATACGAAATCCGATGAAACACATTTATTTTTATATTCAATCAACGGTCAAGTGATTCGAACGAAAAAATTAGAATATCAAATTGTTGATATGATTTTAACTGATGAACATATTGTTCTTGCTGTTAATCATAGTTCACCGATGAAATCAACTCAAAAAGACTCGACAACACATGCCGTTGCTGCGAGAATTATTATTAAAGATATTTATGAGTAAGAATTTTCATTTCTGAAAAAAGTTTTTAGTGTTTTTTCTTCGCGTCTCTCTTCTCGAAAATAGAATGAAAACTATTCAAACGATACGCCTTCGAACACAAATCAATTGTTTATATTTTACAAAAGATTTTAGTCATTTACTTGTCGGCGCTCGAGATGGCAAATTGATCGTTTTAACAGCCGAAAAGAAATCTTTAGCAAAAAATCCAATACTAAAATCTTAATATTTTATGATTATTATTATTTTTTTTCTTCTTTCTTTTTAATATACAAAAATTTCTCGTTTCTTTGTTTGTTATTTTTTTTCTGTTCGAACGAGATGAGGGAAAGAGAAAAAAAAACTCAAAATCGTGCTTTTCTGAAGATAAAATTTTGCACTTTTGGAAATATTAAAATGTTGATTGTATTGCTAAATAAACCAACATAAAATGTCAAATATGGATTTTTCTTTTTAAAAAAAATGATTTAGGATAAATAATACACACACATCGAACGAAAGATCATATAAAATAAAGTAAAACACGAGAATACGTAAAGATAAAAACGAACCATAATGATGTTTAGAGTACAATGCATTAAACTATGACAGATACGAAAGAAAACATAAATCCAACCGGCAAGAACATAGGATCCATCGACTTGATTTGTGACGAACAGATAGAGAGTTATTGCATAGAAAAGTACCGGCATTTCGAATAGATTTTTCAAATTATCCGATGGTAGATTGACAGATACCGGCATACTTCGATAGAAATCTTCTGGACGTCCATTACCATCGAGTTTTAATTTATGAGACGTTATAAAATGAATTCGCCGAATATACATATAAATCCAAACGCCTATGGTTAAGAAAATTTGAGCAAAAAATGGGCCAAAAATAGCAAATTGTTGTTTATCTTGTGTTGAATATCGCATCGTGTTCTGTCGACTAGTAAAATCAAAATAATCTACGAGAAGAAGAGAAAAACAAGTAAATAACAGATGTCGTTTTTAGTTTTGGAAGACCTTGTTGTTTATTCGCGAAAAAATAATTCACAACTTGAGCAAAAAACAGAGATAAGAAAAATAAATAAATAATTTAAAGAATAAAAAAAACGAAAACAGGTTTTTATTTGATATGTTTAATAAATCGAGCAATTCGTCGTTGATTTTCGAGTAACTGTGTCGGTCGATTCAGTGATAGACTATTTGGATTTCGACGAATAGATCGTTGTGGTTGTGAGCGAATTATCGGTGGAAGCACTTTTGAACGAGAGGGAGCATTCTTTGAGGCAGACATCGGTCGTGCGAACCGATCAGCACCATCACCAGGCAGACTATGATCACGAACTGTCGGTTCTGATTGAGCAAACGAAGGATTTTGATGACGAAATTGTTTCGGAGGAGAAGGAGGAAGTGGAGCTAGAACACTTCTTTCGATTTCAGCAAATGCAACTGGAGGTGAATGAAGAGAACGAGATGCAGTTCCATTAAGAACTCCTAAATCGAACGAATTTCGAACAAAAAAAAACGACGAGAAAAAGAATTATAATCAAACCATTTTTTTTCCAAGTTAATAATTGTTGTCGTGCATCGATAAGCGCATCTTTCAATTGTTCACGTTCAGCACATTCTCTATGCACAGTTTCTTGTAAAGTTATCATCTAATTAACAAAATTAGATTTGAAGGGGAAAGCACTATTGTTTTTACTTCATCTCGTGTTAGTTCTAATTCTTTCTGTAATTGTTCAACTAATGATTCGGCTTGGAATAAACTTTTCTCTTTCGTTATCAAATCTTCTTTTAATTGTAAATGATTTTCACTTTGATTTTGTTCTTGTTTTTTCAATTGTTCATGTAAATCTTTGAGAATATTTCTTAGATTATCTAATTCCGAATGTAAATATTCTTTTTCGTTTTCTAATTGTTCGATTTGTTTGGTATAGTATTGTCGTTGTTCAATCGTGACTTTTTCCGTTGAAATAAGTTCTTGTCGAAGTTGTTGCGTTGAATAATTAGTCTCATGTTCAAATTTACGTAGTAGATCTTGAGATTTTTGTTTTTCAATCGCCAATTCCTAAGACATGTACAAGGTGAAAATTGTTTTCTTTTTCTTATTGACATAAGGTGTCGACTGTATAAGTAGTTAAACTTACAGTTCGAAAGCTTTCTCTTAATTGTCGTTCAAGTTCATTCTTAGCTAATCGATGTTGTTCACGTTCGTGATTTAATTCTTTCTGTAAACGATCTGGCCATTGTTCGGCTTCATGAAGTTTAGTTGAATACGAATCGTCGAGTTTTTTTAATTGAACATCATGTGTGATGATTAATGTTTCGCGTTGTTTATTTAATTCGATATTTTCTTGACGTAAACGGTCGAGTTCCAAACGGAGATTTTTCGATTCTGCTGAAGAGAAACAAACTAAGAAATTAACCGAATGTATGTGTGTTGTTTACACGTATTTGTAGTTCGTTGATCGACTAATTCTCGATAGACTTCATCGAGATCGGTGTATTTTCGTAGGAGTTTTTCGTATTCATCTCGTGTTCGATCGAGAACTGCCTGTCGAGTTCGATGGATTTCATCGTTTTTTCGACGTACATTCGATTCATTGAGCTCGAAATCTTTCTTTTCAGTAGTCAGTCTTTCATATTCATCGGTTAATCCAATGAATTTCGAACGTAGAGTTTCCAATTCATTTTCCGTCTCTATTGATCAAAAAAAACATAGAACTTGAGAATGAGAAAATTTTGTGATTTTTGTTACTCAATCGAAGTTCTTTTTCATTTTGAAGAATTTCAATCTCTCGACGAGCAGTTTTGAGTTCATTTTCTGCGCTAAATTAAAGGCTGAAGTTGAGATTGAGAGAACAAAATGAGAATGACAAATACCATGCTTGTGATTCTGATTGAGATTGATATTGTTCGATTGTTGATTGAATACCTTATTTTAAAGACAAAAGGAAAAACGATGAAATGATTGAATAGAAATGAAAATACGTTTTTGTAAAGTATTTTCTGTGATTTGTAGATCTTGTTTCCAATTTTGAGTCGTTTTTGAATAGAAATCTTGTAGAAATAAATAATCTTTTCGAATTTGACTGACTGTTAACCGAAGATTTGATGAATAAAGTGAAAATGATGTTCTAGTTTCTTGATGAGCTTTCTCTGATTGTTGATATTGATCTTGAACAAGTTGAAGTCGTCTTGTTAATTCATTTATTCTATTTAATAGATACAAAATTAAAATGATTCACGCGAGATCTTATTCAAAATTTACTTATGAGTATTGATATTCACAGTTGACTCAAGATCGGATGTTTTCATTCGTTCATTCTGTAGTTTTTCTTCTAAAATCTGTTCACGTGAACTCATACCCGCATAATAAACTAGATCAGCTTCGAGTTTCTGACATTTGTCTTCTAATGCTTTGATTTCATTATGTATTAAATATGAAACTCCACAAAATTGACAAACAGTATCTTGTCGAGACATAGTTGTTATATCCGATGGTAGAGGAAATTGCGGTGTATAATGTTCAAACTTTTCTCCGTTTTGCATTTCTACAAAAACGAACAAATTAAAGAAAATATCAGTCAGCTTACGCTTGCATCAAATTCATCTTATTTGTTTCGAGAAAAAGAAGAAGAAGAATGACAACAAGAACAACAATGAGACAACGTCAAATCGATTGAGAAACATTCTAATCGTATGTCCATGGTGGAACCGATTCCGATCGTTGTGCTTGACGACTTGTCGGCGGACATTGAGCAAGTGTCTTACGCATGGCATCACCTTGGCCTCGAATTAAATTATGTACGCCATCGTATTTAACTTTCGGTGCATTTGGAGTTGATTGTGCTAATTTACCATATTGAGTAAAAAGTTCGTTGACATAACGTCCTTGTCCAAGATCGTAGTTTAATTGTGCTTGAACACCTTTAATATGTGGTTCGGGCGTACTGAGACGTTGTTCAACACGATGATTGATAATATCTGAATCGCCTAGACCACGTTCACGATTGATTTCTGCAGCTGTACCTTTGACATGTGGTATCGGTCGAGCTGATGTCGATGCAGAACCATATCTATTCAAAAGTGAGCCCATTTGACCTTCTTGATGAGAATAGAATAAATTAGTAGCTAACTGAAATAATAAAGTTTCTTTTTTTTGTTATTATTGAGAAAAGAAAAAAGTAACAAAAGATTTACTTCGCCTTGTGTATGCGGTACAGTTGGTGTTGGTAATGGTAATTTACCATAATTTTCTAATAGACTTTTCATTTCTGAATTACGATTTCTCTCGTAATTCGCTCGTCCTTCTTGTCGAACACGTAAACCTTGACGTGAATCGGGTGTTTGTGTATTTCCATAGATTAAATTCGGTGTTGAACAACGACTTTTCGTATAATTTCGTAGTGCATCAGCTCCGAATACTTTTGGTTGTGGTTGATTTGTTTCCTGAGCATTTGACACTGTTGTCGATGATGTCGACATTCGTCGACCTTCAACAGCCCAATCGCCTATATTTAGACTGCCTTGATTTTTAATGTAATTCTTCACACCTTCTCGATTAACACGAAAAGGTGGTGCCTCTTCATAATTCGGCAATGTCGATGGTATTGTCATTGTATTTGATGGAAGAATCCAATTTTCTGATCCAGAATATAAACCTGTCGTCATTTTTTTTCTTTTTCTATTTTTAAATTAAAAAAAACTATCGTTTCACAAGTGATCTTCTTTTTCTTTTAATTTCCTGCATGGACGACATCTCTTGAGTCATGGTTGCTAAGCAATGTCCTACTCTGTCGAACAGATAAGAAGAATTTTTTAAAAAACTCTTATAGTTTCGTGATATTTTTTTCGTATTAACTTGCATTATCTTATCAATTACGAATAAGATCTTAGTCATCAATGAAATGATGTCGCTCAAATATTACTCATTATATTCAACTTCGAACTTTTTACGGTTTTTTTTTATGATTACTCATTAATAAAGGAAAAAAAACGTTGTGTACGTTGTACTTTATGATTATTTTCGACGTGTCAAAATCTTGCTCGGTTGAAATGCATAATATAAATATGCCTAATCGGTGTACAACAAAAGAAATCGTATGGCAACGATCTTTCTTGTATTTGTTTTTCTTCTCTTTTCTCGCGATTTATTTTTTGCCGTCGATCTATCTTGTTTTTCTATATCGACTAGCTAATAGTAGAACGTTCGTCGTCGGCATGTTGTTTATAACGAAATAAAGAGACAGAGAGAGAGAGAAAGACAAGATCTATGTGTCGTCGTCGTCGGCGGTGATAATACATTTGTATTATCCGTGTTAACAACAATCATTTTCATCGAATTTAAAAACATTCATTCGTTAATTTCTTCTTTTCATTTCTTTAGAGATAAATTCTCGTTTAATTGAGTGCAAAGTCTTTTTTTTTTCTACTTAAAAAACAAACACATCATGGCTGCTCAGAATTCGACTATTGATTCGACAACAGCAGATAATTGGACGAAAACATCGTTTAACGATCCCAATGAAACACCGACTGTCAACTCAACAAATCCAAATTATAATCCATCGGCATATCTACATACTTCATTAAATGAATCGTCAATTGACAAAACTAAAACAGATTTAAAAAAAGGTCAACAACACGCCGAAGATATTATTACTAAGTCGAAAAGACTTCTTAAACAGCAATGTAAGTCAAAAGTTTCTCTTGTAAATCGATCGGAGAGGATTTTACCGCAAACCGTCGATAATTATTGATGTACTTGGCCAATATGAGTATAGAACAGAAAGAAGAAGAAGAATAAATAAGAAAAACAAATATTTATGAGAGATCATATTCGCATGTTTTCCTCGTATCTGATTGACATACGTTAAATATCATTAAGATATTTTCTTTTCCTAGTCGAACAAACACGTCAATCGATTGTTCAAGCACAAAGAAAGTTCAAAGAAATGGTGCCCAAACAAGGTATAACACGATTTCAATTGAATAGTAATCCATTTTGTTTTCGTGTTTCAGCAACCAATCTTATCTATTGGCAAAATCCAGTTCAATCAGGCGCTGTCTTTGGAGTTTTATTATCAATCATTATAACATTTATGTTCTTATCATCATTGGCAGCTGTTTCATTCTGGTTATTGGCATCTCTTGTTGTTGTTGGTCTCTACAAATTATATAATTATGTCATGGCCACATTTGTTGGTCGAGTTCAAGACGATGTTCTTGAGTATGTTTCTCAAACACAGAGAGAGAGAATATATATAAAAAGATAAATATTGTTCTTTAGATCGCTTTTCTCATCGGATGTTTATATTTCGGAACGACAAGCTCAAGCATTTGCAAACTATGTTCGTACTAATGGTACAACGATTTTACGTCAAGCACGTAATCTCTTCTTATGGCATAATTTAACAAATTCAATTATCGTAAGAGACAATCTCGACAATTGATATTGATTAATATGATAATCATTTGTTCTGCGGCTTCTCTTTCAGTTTGGTTTCGTTCTTTTTCTCGCTTTCTACGTTGGCTTATCAATGAATTCATTGACATTTGCCCTCGTTGGCTTGATCTTTGTATTCACAGTTCCAAAAATCTATCAAGTCTATCAAGTACCAATCGATGGCGTTGTTAAACAACTTCTCGATCAAGTCAACCAAGTTACATCAAAGTAAATTATCATACGAAAATCTCACAACAATAAGAAAATCATTCGTTTGCTCTCATTTTCTTTTTGTTTAGAGCCACAGTCAAACCCAAAAAAGCTTAAATAATCGGACATAACACTATCTTTCTCTCTAGGCATGGAATGAATCTGCTTCGTTTGCTCTTATTTCTTACGTTTTTCTTCTTCTATTTTTTTTATATTTCATCATGTTGTGTGTGCGTGTGTGCAGTCGTTTATTTTGTTTCATGTCAACTCTTAAAAACAACATTTTATAATACAACGAAAGATATATGCTTGTGTCTATTTTTTCATTTCGTTTCGATTTTCTGGTGCTGAAATACGTGATTCACACGATTACCGAGAAAAGGGCAAAGATCGAAAGAAAAACAAACAAAATCATATCAGTCTAGAGAAATAGATAGAAGATCGTCTCTATCGTATTCGAAAGTTTTTATTGCGTATGTAAACATCGATAGACCTTGATCACTCTCTTTCTTTCTTTCTTTTTCTCTCTCTCTCTCTTTCTTGGGATCTAACTCTATTTATCTAACCGTATAGTTCATACCCTGGATAAACACATAAACATAAGTGGTTCATTAAATCGTATCTTTTTATTTCTAATAACGAAAAGGAAAACAACGGCTATTTTATCTAACTAATGTTCAACGTTTATTCTTTGACATTTGAATATTTTACTTTTATAGACTAAACTTGTTCATTTATTTTTAAAAGAAAAAAAATATATCATGCTCGGCTTTCAAACATTTGCTTGTCTTCACGATATACCAGGTAAAAATAAAAATAAAATCATCATATTTCATCATATTTTCTTTTCTCTCCCTCTCTCTCTCTCGCTCCAAAGTTGTTCGGTCATCGACTGATAAACTTCAAGATGTATATGTTAAAGCAAAGGACAAGAGTCGTCTTATTCGATATCCATGTCATATTGCCGAATCAATTGCTGATAAATCACTGAAACTTGCTGTGACTGTTGCTAATCCCCTTGTTAAACCATTAAGTCGACCTGGTAAAACGAAAATACAATGACTCGTATTTTCAACATGAAACTTTTTCTAGTTCGTTTAATTGATGATTTTGCCGTCGAAAAAATTCGTCAAATTGAAGCCAAATATCCTGTTATTAATACATCAACTGAAAATGTTCTTACTAAATTCAATGAAAAAACTGAACCCGTTCGAAATGTCATCAGTACTGTCAAGGACACAACAGCATCGACTATTCAACATGGCAAAGAAAAAGTAGAAGACTAAGTTGATTTTTCAATTGACTATCGAACAAATTCAATTCACAGGTAACAAATGTGGCAACAGCTACGATTAATAAAGCAACGGACGTGGCTGATACAGTCTATTCGTTCTGTGAAACCCATGTACCAGGCCGTAGGGAACAAAAAAAAGGATAAATTGTGTGAGGAGATGAGAAAAATTTTTTCTAATCATTAGAAACAACACCAGTCAATCGAAATGATTTTGCTCGACGAACAACATTCTTATGGGAACGTATAAAAACAACAATTGTTTCGCCGATAGTTTCTCTTTTCATTTGGATTCGATTATTAATCGTTTCGTTTTTGTTACGAATTAAACAAACCAATGATGCAATTCTCAATCGAATTCCAAACAAATCCTTTTTAACATATTTACCACAACGTTCATTGATTTTAATTGGAATTCTACTCGAATTTGTTATCGAACGTATTCAACCTGTTGAACAAATCAAACAACAACAATCAACATCCAGTCGAACGAAACCGTTCACTAGCCGGTAGATTCAATTTACAGATTTCTTAAATAAATTTTTCATTCATTCAGACAAACATTAAAACCCAGTGCTTTTGTCACGACTCGTCAAAGTGTGGTTCTTTCACACGGAGAAACTACGGTTACACGAACTGGTGGTCATGCACAATCACAAGTTGATACATCTTCATCAGGCAATGATATCAATAAATTACATGGCAAACTTCATCCAACTGATATCGAACGACTCTATTCTCGTTTGCCTGCTGATGCTATTCCAATCGATGATTCACAAGAATTTTTAACTGATGATCAACAATTACTTCGTGCAAAACTTAGCGACAATCATGATGAAAGTTATGAATAATAGGAAAAAACATTTTTTTTCTCTTTATAAGATTGATTCAGTTTCTTCTCTTTTTCTTCCTATATTCTCCGTGATTAAGTCTTTCTTTTTTCTGTTGTTTCATGTCTCTTTATTCATGTTATTATGTGTGTGAATTTCTAGCACAATGAAAAAGAGAATAAAATCAAAAAAAAAGAAGAAATAAAAGAGAGAAATAGTGATTTGTTAAACGTTTAGTTGTTTTATTATAGCAGCACTAAATCAATCCACATACAAAATATCACATTAACAAACTATTGAAAATATTTTTATGATGTTGTTTTTCCTATCAGCAATTCAGACATAAAAAATACAATCGATTTTTTTATTATCTCGAAATCTATATAAATATTTATTCATGATTCTGCAAAGAGAGAAAAGCTCATTAATAAAAAACGATGAACTAGTTTGTATACATATGAAAATGATTAAATTCACTGGTACAAAAAAAATGAGGGTGAGGCATGCAATAAAAACCTGCTAAAAAGAGAATCGAAAATCAGTATTTAATTTTCTTCGAGTTGCGATAAGAGATAATCATAGAGTTGTCGACGTTGATATTCTTGTTGTTCATTAACATAACTATCATCCTCATTGAATTCACGTAAAGTAAATTTTCTACGAGGTTTTAGCCCGATTGTTTTTTTACCAGGTGTTTTTATAACTGGACATTCATTTCGGCAAGCTTTAGCAGCAGCTTTTACGCTTTTGCCTTTGCCTTTACCAGGAAATCGATGTTTATGAATACATTGAATTTCACATTTGCTTTGTTTGTCGATTATGCCATGACCTCCACCTGAACTACGTTTACTGACTTCAGATTCTTCGTCATCGCTTTCATCACTTTCATCTAAACAAAGAAAAAAGTTAATTAGAAAAAGAAAAGCATCTTGTTTTTATTAACCAGAATCGAACGATTGTGGTGCATTTTGTTCTTGATCGAGTTCATTAAGAATCGTACGAAGTTGTAGCTCAAGTTCATTATCACTGGCAGTTGGGTAACTTGCACAGTAAGCAACGAATAAAACTAATACTAAAACAAAAAGTAGAGAGATTTTGTTTTTCGATCAAATACTTTTCTTCTATAAATTTACCAGCAAATAAAAGACGCATGTTGTTCGTATATGAAAAAAAAACTGTTGTATCCGCTGATTTTTATAGTCCTGTCTGATTATTCATGTCCATAGAGTATTTTCTCTCTCTCTCTCTCTCTCTCTCTCTCTCTCTCTCTCTCTCTCTCTCTCTC
>ERZ778023.1122-NODE-1122-length-46305-cov-53.066141_pt1 | contig 46305 bp, 53 predicted proteins | sample MGYA00375753_ERZ778023 | MGnify/ENA primary metagenome ERZ778023 (study PRJEB29350, sample SAMN05389822) | bioreactor metagenome | isolation source: Ammonium sulfate bioreactor | place: South Africa: University of Cape Town | collected 2014-04-04 ... | reverse complement strand
AATTTTCGTGAAATTATCTTCGTTGGTAGTTGGTGATGTTCAGTTGAGTCGTGAATCGACGTTGGTGTGTCGGTTGCCGATGGTGAACAAACACGAATATGTAGTTTCAATGACGTGTGTTCAGTTGGATTATCGTTGGAACGTTGAGTGGTCGAACCGTTACTTGTCAATATGTTGTACGAATTCGGTTGTATTTGTTGATTATTGGTTTTACATTTGATGATTTTCGTTTTGATATGTTGATCGCTGTCGTCATCATCGGGATCATTGAGAATTGTTTCGTCGAAAAGACTTTTGTTGTTATTTAAATCGTTATTCATAATCAATCATTGATTTTCGAATGTCATTTGTGTTGTTGTTGTTGTTATTGTTATTTGAGGCATATGTATGTGTGTCGTTTGAGAAATTAATGTTGATTTTTTATTTGGCTCTTGTTTTTACTGATTTGACGAATAAGCAAGAGAGAGAGAGAGAGAGAAGTACATAAACAATAGTCTTGACCGAACAGAAAGAGAAGGAAAAAAACGCGAGAGAGATTTTTTTAGCGAAACAATTAGAGGTATTTTATATAACAACCAATTGAGAAATCAAGGCCATTGTGAATGAGAAATAAACTCTATTTTGATGTTGAACTATTCTCGTAAATTTTAAGAAATATTTTAAATATATTTATTCGAATAAACCGATGAAATCAACGATTTTTTTGTGCAAATTAACTCAACATATAGATGTCGCTAAACATTCATTTTTAAATATTTAACTTTCAAGATATATATATACACCACAGAGAATAGTACATAAAAACAGTCGTTTTCCGTTCATCAGTTATTTTTTTGCAGTTTTTTTAAAATAAATATTTAATAATCGATCGCGATAGATATCAATTTCTCTGCAGGGTATGTACAAAAAAGGAGAAGAAATGCCTCGCTGGTAAATAGATAAATCATCATCATCATATCGACGAATAACTCTTCTTCGTTCTTTTCTTCTTTTCTGTATATATATTCAATGGCATGCATAACCTTCCTAGAAAGCAAACTTTCTTTTTCTACCCATTCTTGCACCTGCTTCGTTATGACGAGAAAAAAGAAAAAATAAGAACGAAAAAAAGAAATAGAAAAGAAGAAGAAGAAGAAAAAACTTTAAATGTCATTGACATTTACTTCATTGATCATCAATTTCTAATCGACAAAAAATTTCTTGTAGTTCGTTTTCATGATATATCTTAATCTTATATATTTATTTTCAATTGTACAATTGATTTCAACTGATAGTTGGTCATCGACAACAACGAATTGCCTTTGGCATGAATACACATCTAACGATCGATTAAGTAAAAGAATCGATTTACGTGATATTCGAAATCAAGTTTTAGCGTGAGATAAAACCGAATCATTTTCGATTTATCATCGTTCTCGTTTTTTGTTTTATTTTACAGATTTTCACTGAATAATTCACTTTATTATTTTAATCCATGTAAACCATTCAATCTTCCACTCGGTCGTGATCCATATTCCGTTCAAGGTGAACAATGCCACAATGTCTTAGGTTGTCAAGTCCAATCGCCGAATACGTCATCGGAACGTTACTATACAAATGCTATTCGAATGCACTCGTCGGTCGTACGTAATGCTTCAACGTTGACTATTCGATACAAGGGAGCGAAGTAAAAAAACAACTAGGATTTCGAAAGGATTTGTTTTGTTTTGTTTTTTTGAAAGATCTTATGCAAATAAAACGATGTTCGTACGATGTGAATGCCATCGTCGTGTTCATCGAGCACAATTTAAGTTTGTTAAGTATCAACAAAATCAATCGCCAGTAGGAGAATTAAATTGGTTTGCGTGTGTATTCTTTTGTATTTTGAATACGTAGGTGTTTTCACTGACGCATCGATGTTGTTGTTCGTATGTTTGCGGAGGTAATTGGAGAGAAAAAAAGAAAATTAACAATTCAAGAACTAAATGATTTCTTGTTTTCTTTTAAAAACAACAAAGGAAATACATTTCCAAGTGCACTTTTGCTCGTGCTTCTATTTGTGATTTTATTTATTATTGGAACAGCTGTTTGGATATTTTTTCAATGTCGAAGACATTATCCTGAAAGGAATAACTACGGTGCTCTTGAGAGTAATATGAACAAGAAGAAAAAAAATAATAATTTGAAAATGATTTGTTCGTTTGAATAGCGAATATCAATATCCAAACATTGGAACCATCTCAAGTTCTGAAAAATTCTCATGGCGAGCCGAGCAGTCGCAGTGGTGGATACAGTAAACGTTCGAGAAGTCGTTCGATTGTTCCCGTACTTGAAAATTCCATTATTTCCTCTCAAGATTTTAAAATCATCAAACGGTGAGAGAAGGGAAAAAAACGACGATCGTCTCATTTGTTGAAAATTTTAGATTGGGTGTTGGCGAGCTAGGTGGCGAAGTCTGCGAAGGTCGATGGAATGAAAAACCAATTGCCATCAAAACTCTACGCATCGGCGTCCATCCAGATAAATTCTCTGTTCAAAATAAAACCTATCTCGAAACTGAAATCGGCATTCTCAGTCAAGTTCGTCATAAAAATCTCACGGCTATCATCGGAATTTGCTTCGACATCGATATTTATCCGCGTATCATTTTGTCGTACAACGAACACGGAACGATTATTCAATTCATTCGTCGATATCCAACGAAAGTCGATTGGTCATTGCGATTATCCTGGTGTTTGAACACAGCTGACGCACTCGCCTATCTACATCAATCGAAGATTCTTCATCGAAATTTGAAATCTTCGAATATTCTAATCGGTGTTGATCTCCGTGCGCATGTTTGTGATTACGGGTTGATTTCAGTTCTTCAACCATTGCGAGAAGCTTGTGATAGTGAACGATGTCTATGTAAATTAAGTCATTCGGCATTGCCGGTGTCGATACGTTGGTCGTCGCCGGAGATCCTCGCCAATCCATCGGATCCATCGGTGTTCAATTGGACTTGTGATGTTTATTCGTTCGGTGTTTGTCTTTGGGAGCAAGTTCAGTTAGAACAACCGTATGCGGAGATTAAAGACGAAGCGGAAGTGAGCCGACTGATTGTCGACGGTTATCGTTTGCCATCATTCGAAGAAACTATGAAAATTGTGATGCCGGAATATAGTCAATTGATGAATGATTGCTGGATGAAAAATGCCGAACATCGACCGACATTCGAACGTATAACACAGATTCTACGAGATATGCTACCCAAAGTGAAACAATTTGCCAAACTCTCAGCGAAAAGACTTTCGTCGACAACGAATGCAACTGAAATTCAGGAAGAACATTCAAGTTTATTGAGACTCGATTCGAGAATATCGCATCAAAATGTTTCGTAAATAAATTTCGAAGCTTGTTTTGTCCATTCAAAGAGAATTTTCGGTTCTTCTAAATCATGATCTGTTGATGAGAAGATTCGATTGTGAATAAATCGATCTTTGACACTTTCAATAGGCACAACTGGATCGGCATTGGCATGAATATGTAGAATTTGATTTTGATAATCAGCCAATGCAAATGAATAATCTTTTGTTGAACAGATACGAACGAATTCATAAGTGATTTCATATGCTCGACATGGTTTTAACTGATCAGATGAGTGATTGTTTAAATATTCGACAAAATTCGATTCTTGAAAATTGTTTTTAAATATTTCCCAAGTGAGATTCGGTTGCTTTTGTTGCATAAACCAATATCGATGGAGTTTACATTGATTCAACGCCGGTGCGAGTAGAATTATTTTATTAATTTCAATCTTTTGTTTATTCAATTTCAAATATTCAATTAACACACAAATGCCTAAACTATGCGTAATAAAGCTGAATTTTTCATAATTAACCAACAAATAATTCATAATCGTAGTTAAATCATCGACGAGAGTGTCGATCGTTGTTCGATGATATTCACCGTCGGACAGACCGATTCCCGTTGGATCATATCGAACGACACCTGCGATTGAATTCGATGGTAACGATAGAAGTTCATTAGTAAATCGAATGAATTTCGGTGCTGTTGTTGCCACACATTCGAAACCCGGAATGCAAACAACAACTGTCTTCGAATTGCAATTCGATGAACGAATAAAAACACCTCGAATAATTGTATTTCGATTTGTTTGTAGTTCGATGAAATTCATCGATGATGAGAAACGGATTACTAGTTTTGTTTTATCTGTTCGATTATGTTTCGCCTATCAAATAATCAAAACGATGGTGTCGTTCGAATACGTACGCGTATAGATCGAAATTGACTTCCCGCAGAGAGAAATAAAATTGAGAATTTGAAGTTATTAGTTTCTATGCTCGACAACGAACATGTTAAATAGACGTCGATTTTGTTTGAAATGGATATCGATTATAACTGCTTATATTTGCATATTTCTATTGAGTTTTCAATATGGACAAAGTCAACGAACGATACCAACAGAAGAATCAACAACTCAATCAGCACAATTGATTATCAATCGACTTTTTAATGATCAAGTTGAATATTTAAATTCATCAATGATTTTATTCACAGTTAAAAATGAACTTCAAACTCCACTGAAATTCAACTATCCGATAAATAAAAATTCGAATTCAATTCTTCGTCATGGTATCGTCGTTTTCTATGATTATTCTCATCATTATATTTATTTTCAACAATTTCTTTGGTTGTATTCATCGTGGAAACAATTACAAGACAATGAACAGATTCGAAATGATCTCATTGTTTTCATTTCATCAACGGATATTCCGATTGAATTTCTCAGACTTCGAAATTCAACAACGAAAACAAAGAATAAATTAATTCTCTATCCATGTCAAACACTTATTCAATCGATTCTCTCTCGACATTATCAATACATTTCAAGATTTTCATTGAATTTCAATCTTGAATTAGCTCGATTATTCTATTGGCAACAGACACGTCTTTCATCACTGTTATTACTCATTCATGATGAATATCGAAATTATTTGAGAAATTATCATTTCATCTTTCGAATTGATCTCGATTCATTTCTTATGCCGAAATATTCGTTCTACCAACAAACATCTTCACTCACACTCGGACAAACAATACCCTATGATCAATATACATTAAATCGTTTGAAACGAATTGGACAATTTTTTAATACGGATATCAATCCGAATTCGATCACCATTAGTTGGTTTGGTCGATTGAACCTTCTAACGAAATTAGCTCAACAAGTCGTTCTCATAGCTGTTTGGTTAATCAAAGAAGAATTCACAAATTCCGAACGACTACATCATTTAACTTATCTCAACTATCCATCGTGGTACATCGATGGAATCTTTGAATATGCTACGGCAATTATTCTCTCAATCAATCATTATGAAACTTATTCATTCAAACAATATGTTTCATTCGATTGTCAACATGTGCTTAACAAATGTCTACATATTTCACTTCGTGATCCATCACATCATTTACGGTTATCGAAACATTCGCTAAGTTTATTGACAGATATCAATCAGAGTAATTTGACTCAGCAAGAACTGTATGTTTATCGAACAGTTATTAAAGCAAATGGAATGTTTCGTTTATTGAAAAACTAATTTTTATTTTTGAGAGTGAGGGTGTTTATTTTGGATTTAAAATTATAAAAGTATTAAATCGATATCGAAATATTTTATTTCTATTTTTTCTTTATTTATAAATTTATAGAAAATTGTCATACTGTTTAGAGCAGCTAGTAAAACGAAACATATTTAACGTTCTTCATCTTCGTCTTTGTTGCATAGTTCTTGAACCATTAAATTATTTCCTTGTTGAATTTGCTCCAAATGATCAACCTGTCTTTGATGATAATTACTATAATCTGATAGGCCATGATCTGGTATACGCTGATACTGATGATCGTCTGTATAACCGGCAAAGCTGTAATCGAGACGATTTTTATCAGGATTAACATCGTAATCAAAAACTGCTCGTTTTGCACCTCGTTTATCTGCGCTTGGTGGACTGATATCACTAGCTATTTGTTGAGATCTATCCCGAATAAGTACATGTGCATTTCGATCATTCAGAAACGACTGTTTTTGTTTTTCAAGATCTGTATCGATTCTTTTTTGTTCAATATACAATTGTTTTTCTTGAACTTTTAATTGCTCTAGTTGATTTTGTTGAACTTCAAGAGTTGATATATCTACTTGATTATCACGAGATGCTGTTTTTAAAAATTCAGATGTTTGTTTAATTTTTGTCTTGACCTCATTTATTTCCGCTTGATTTCTACTTCGTTTACTTAATAAATCATTTCTCACTGCAGGTTTTTCCATTTCACTACTGACTGCTGATGGAGATAATTTCTTTAAGTCATTATACGAATCAAGTACTTCACTTTGTTCATTTGTTGGTACTTTGTCTTTAATCATTTGCTCATTTGCTTTATCAAGTAAAACTTGATCTTTACCGCCATTTAATTTATATATTCCACCTTGAGCACCTTCAAATGCTGCAGCCGTTATTGAACTAACTGCTGCACTTTTAACTGCTCGTTTTATATCAAATTCTTTTTGATTGCCTGTTGCAATATTAACTGTTTGAACGGTAGCATCACCGACAGCTGCAGTTGCTCCACTAACACCAACACGTACTGCACTTTGAGCTAAACGTGATGTAACTTGTTTACTAGCATTTGAACCAAGATGACCTCCAGCACCACCTAAACCACCAACGACTGTACTTGTTGTCCACGATACAAATGTTCCTGTACCACTGACTTCACCATTTTCATCAAGAGTTTGTCCGAATTGCGACCATTTTTTATCGGTTGTCAAACATTCTTTTGTTTCATCGACGACTTTTGATGCTACTCCAGCAACAGCTCCAGCAGCTGTTCTAATTGCAAGTTTCTTTGCACCAGCTTTGACTACTTCTTTTGCACCTTGTTGAACAACCTTGGCTGCTACTGTTTCACCTGCAGCACCTATACCACCAGTTAAAACACCTGTCGCTGCATCAAAAGCAACATCAGCACAAAAATCAACACCGCTTATTCGTTCTTTTTTTATTGATTTCTCTACACCTTGATAAGTCGAACTTATACCAGCACCCATCATTGCACCACCGATTGGAATAAGCCAACCACCCGAAAGAATAGTAAGAGCTAAACCACCAATTACCAGTCCCACTCCACCGACAGATGCTAAAGCTTTTTGTGTAACATCAGCAGCACCATTTACATTACATTCGCAATCACAGCGAAGACGATTTTCACAATTTTTATGATTCTCATGTCGACATGCTCCACAAACCCAAACCATTTGAAGAAAAAAACAATTTGTAAAAATGTATAACCGTTAATATAGCAACATGAATGTTGCAATTATATGACACAAGAGCGAAAAAAATAATCACGCATTATCTATATACGACATTTTATTGATAAGAAAAAAACACAGGCTTTAGTGGTTTTTTTTTATATACAATAAATATGACAATAAAAATGAGTATTGAATGAGCTACTATGCTTGTCTACACATGTATATTTATAACAGACAAACCACTCAGAATCTAATGAAGAGAACTTTTGCAGAATACGCACTTATCTATCACAAAATTTTGAACTATACTGTGTTATTGTATAGTATCTGTGTTCAAGCGTCATCTATTCAAATGAAATTCTATATTCTCATGTTTTTTACAAACACCATAAAAAACTAAAATGCAAAAAATATCAGATGGATAAATGGAAAAACGATTTTTACTAAAGAATTAATATCAACTTTCTAATAATTGGTTATTAGAAAATTTTTTGAAAACTTTTTTGAAATATGTTCATCAGTTAATATATAATGACTAACGATCATCGAAAAATCTTTCTCAGTAATCTTGACGGTCGTCTTGATACAAAAGATCTCGAAGAATTCTTCAAAGACTTCGGTACAATTGAACATATCGAAAGTCTTTCATCGAAATCAACAATTATCCGTTATTCAAACATTGAATCTGTTGACAGTGTCCTTTCAAAATATCGAAAATGTACAATAAATCATCAAGAAATCTACATTCGTCGTATTCGTTACGGTTATCTCGAACGTGCTTATAAAGACACTCCGATTTTATCCATTCAACCATTGGATCATCGTCATGATTCAATTGAATGGAATCATTTGACAGTTCGTTGCTGTTTCGCACAATATGAAAAACACATTCGACAAATTCGAATTGACTCACATTATTTCCATGCATGGATTTATTTTGATGATTATGATGTTGTCGATCGGATACTCGTTGGTATCGATCGATTTCAAATCGATGGTTTCGATTTAGAAATCAAACGCGCGAGATCAGATCAAGATGAATCCGATATGCGCAGATTAGTTGAGAAAAATCAACGTCTCAAACGACAGATTCGAGGTTAAATTTCAACGAAAAAAGAAAAGATTATTTTCGTGACATTTTTGTTGTTTTCTCTTCTAGAAATAAAAATCGATTCCGATAATGAAATTCGTCACCTCAAGCATAAAATTGCCAAACTAAAACGTGAATTAAATCAAATGAAAAAGTCATATTAACGTTTTCTCTTTCACTGTTTTGTTTTTCTAACATCACTGATAAAAAGAAAAAAGAAGAGAGCAAGACAATTCTTTGCTTGACTTAATCCTCCTTTATTCAGTTGGCATGACAACAAGAACATTCTGTTTCTTTCTCCGCTGTTTTTTCCTCATTTGAAAAAGAAAAAAGGATAAGGTGAGAAAGAGAAATTTGCACATCTACCTGTTTATTCGAAGAAACTAATGGCGCATATCCTGTTCGAAGCATGCCAACAAGAAAATCTCGAACAAATTCAAGGTTTACTTAATCAACAAGTAAGAAGATTAGTTTGATAAATTAGAAGAAAACTATCGAGATTTATTTCAGTTTGATATTCATCAACTTGATGAGCAAGGTCGATCAGTACTTCATCATTGCTGTGAAAATCAACGTACGGATTGTGCAAAATTAGTTTTCGATGAGAAACTTTTGAATTTAAAAGACAATGAAGGTTGTTCACCACTTCATCTAGGTACATTGATTTATTTCAAAAGAATTTCTATTTTTCAATCTTGTTTTCTCATTCAGCATGCATGAATGGCAATGAAATTATTGTGAGATTTCTTTGCGAGCAAGGTGCCGATGTGAATATTCTTGACAATGAATCTCATTCGTTGATTCATTGGATGACTGTCTGTGGACATGTTCATCTATTTGATTTACTTGTTCAATATAAAGCTCCGCTGCATACAGCAGATGTTTATTCAGCATATCCGATTCATTATGCATCGCAATTATCAGCAATTGAAAATACTGAGAATGATGATTTGAAAATTGATCCAACTAAAGGTAAGAAATCGAACTAGAGATGACAATTGAAAATTAGCAATCGAGAGAGATTTAGGTTTGGAAATTTTACAAAAATTTATTGATCACAAAGTTGATATCGATTGTACCGATGGGCAGAATCGTACGCCGTTAATGTGGGCGGCGAGTACCGGTGCAGTTGAAGCTCTACGTATTCTGTATAAATACGGTGCCAATCAATTGCATGGAGATAAAGATTCTTTAACTGGTATGACATTTCAGATGATTGAAATTAAAGATAATTTTTCTTTCGTTGTTCTATGAAATAGCGTTACATTGTGCAGCTACACGTGGACATAATGAATGCGTTCGAATGTTAGTGGAACAATGCGGTTGTCCGATTGAAGGTTTTCATCGAGATATATTTTTTAATAGTTTTCAAAGATAGACAATTACAATTTGTAGGAGAGGATATCAATGGTTGTACAGCTTTATTTTATGCAATTACATTGAATCAATTGGAAACATGTCGAGTTCTATTGGATCTTGAAGCGAATCCCAATCACAAGGATAAACGTGGTCGAACGTATGTTGGATATTTTTTGTTTTGAATAATTGAGTTTTGGCTGTATGCAGACCTAGTCATTGCGCAATTTTAAAAGGCAATCTCGATGGTTTGAAATTACTAATTGAATACAATGCAAATATTTGGATAAAAAATAAAAATGGTGATTATCCAATTCATGAAACGGTTTCTTCACTTACGACTAAAAACGAACAAATTTATGAATTACTTAAATTTATTTTCTATTTACATCCAAATAAAATCAACATTCCAAATACGGAACATAAAACAGCATTACATTTAGCTGCAAGTTTAGGAGATATCGAAACATGCCGACTATTAATCGAATGCGGTGCACGAGTTAATTCAATCTTAAAAACTTCATCAGTAAGCTTTCATTTTCATATTATATATATACAAAAGGCGTTTCTATTTCGATTACTAAATTAAGGGCAATTATATTACTCCGTATGACCTTGCTCGTATTCGTCAACACCCTGAATGTGCCGAATATCTTCTACGCAATCATGGCGGTCAACGTGGTAATCTGATTGCCAATATTCTTGCTCGACGTATTCAAAATGTCTATCGACAACATCGTCAAAATTGTCGAGCAATTGATTCATCGCCTGCTAAACGCGCTCTATTGCAACAAGCAAAAATTTGCTTAGATAATAAGAAAATTGACGATCGTCGTACACGAGCCAAATCGTTATATTATATTCAAACATTGGCCCTAAACGACGACAATGCAGCGAGTAATAAACGACGTTCGTTTGCCAAATCAAAAACAATAACAACATCAATAAATCAAAGCCATGACTTGAAGTTTGACTTGTTCTGTCAGTTTACCATAACAAGATTCTTTTCTCTCCTTTTTTTTGTTTCATTGAAGACATGACTCATCCAATCGAATTATTATTCAAACATCAAATTCGATTGCAACAACAAACAAATTATACGATCGAAAGAAATTACTCATGGAAGAATTACACAAATTAAAACAAGCTCGAATTCACAATCATTATGTAAAAGTCAACCGCAAAATTCATTTGTATTTACAGTTTTCTTTCGTTCATAGATCGTTATTAATCGATCATTGTATAAAATCTTAATTGAAAACGCATTTAATCCACAGAATCGTACTGGTGAAGAAATCGAACAATATGTTGAATCATTGGTCAAAGCATACGATGCTGAATTAGAAGCAATTAAAACTCGAACAAGAGTAAACAATTCACGAGCTTTTTTTCGTATAGTTATCATGCTTTTCTCTTAGAGTGTCCCACCGAAATCTACGCGTCGTGCTTCTCAGCTGTTCTGATTCATCGCTAAATTACGTTTCAATATTTTTTTCGTTCTTTGATTTGCCAATAAACGAATCTGTCTAACCTTCTATGGTTACGCATGATTGAATGCGATCGAAAGGAAGAAGGATGCGTAGTTCGATGTCGATGTCATGATTTGTCGTTTGCATTTTTCGTTTTGCTTATATTTCGGTTGAATATTGACAAAGATACTTCATTTGAAACCAACATGAGTTACGAAGAAATTGATCGAGCTAATTATGAAAACGATGTTTTCACCGGTGGTGCTGAAGGTCGATATGCAAAACCAAAGGCGACATCAGAAAAGAAAAAACGTGCGCCCAAAGCACCGACTGAAGATAAAACTGATGAAAATGGTCAAACAGACGAACTGGTCAAAACAAAAAAGAAAACATCGAAAACACATGAAAATGGTGCAGCCGCAGCAGCAACTGCTGATGGCGAAGAAACAGTGAAACCAAAGAAAAAACGAGCACCAAAAATTGAATCGAATGATGAAAATCTCAATCCAGTCGATACAACCGAAGGCGAACCGGCAAAAAAGAAGAAAGCCAAAGCACCCAAAGTCGAATCGAATGATGAAAATCTCAATCCAATCGACACACCCGAAGGTGGCGAACCCGTCAAAAAAAAGAAAATTAAAGCACCGAAATCAGCTCCAATTGACGGAGAAGCTGCTCCATTAGATGAAGGTTCTAATGTCAATGATTTAGAAACACCTGTCAAAGTTAAGAAATCGAAAAAAGTTAAAAAACCAAAAGCAACCACTGACGAAACATTCGATGATATGCAAACAAATGACTATTCAGGTAATCTAGGTATGTATTTATTTATTGAATTGATTAAATAGACAACAGTTAGAATCGTTCGCCACGTATACGTCGAGCTAATTGAATATCCTTTGGCATGATCTACACAAACAAAAGACTTTCGAGTTATGAAAGCAAAGACGAAGAGAATCTTACAGTCACACGTTTAGCATGAATAGCACAGAGATTTGTATCTTCGAATAATCCGACGAGATACGACTAAAAGACCAAGATTAGTTTTTTGTTTCAATTTTATCTTTTTTTTTTACTTCAGAAGCTTCTTGTAAAGCTAAAACAGCCGATGATTGAAAACGTAAATCTGTTTTGAAATCTTGCGCTATTTCTCTGACTAGACGTTGAAATGGTAATTTTCGAATTAATAATTCCGTTGACTTTTGATAACGTCGAATTTCCCGTAGGGCAACTGTACCCGGTCGAAATCGATGCGGTTTTTTAATACCACCTGTAGCCGGCGCTGATTTTCTTGCGGCTTTCGTAGCCAATTGTTTCCGTGGTGCTTTACCACCCGTTGATTTTCGAGCTGTTTGTTTCGTACGTGCCATGACTGACTGACTGACTATATGTTTCGACGAGAAAACATGATTCTTTGTTCGACTATTGTTTTGTAAAATCAACGAATGATCGATTTATTTAGATTTCAATGGTGATATTCCTCCGCAAGATGTCCCAATCGAAAGTGAACCGGGCAAAAGTGAATATGAAACTTCGATTTATACAGCTTTTAATAATTTTGCATCGAGAGTCAATTTTGGTGAATATGTTGGCAATGATGAATGGTGTATTCGTCATTTGCCGAAATCAGCTCGAACCGAACCGAAATCTCGTATACGAAAAATGTTACCGGGTGGTAATAATCCGAATAAATCCGATGATAAATCGAAATCAAAAAATCCAAATCAAGAAAAGGGCATTTTCAATCGATTCTTTTCGGGTGTCGGTACACTCGTACGTGATGAAAATAATTTATTATTTGGCGAAGGTTCAAAATATGATGCAGCCTTCTACGAAGAAGAAGACGACGATGTCGATACGGATAATTTACATCGTTATGCACAAAAATTACGTGAATTCGAAGATCAAGATCGTGAAGTGAATCCTGAGTTTCTTATTCTACGTGATGGTAAAACAGTTTACGGTGTACATGAAGTCGATTCTGAGGGCAAAACGAAAGTATCAACACGTAAACCAATTTATGATCGTCAAGCCGATCAAGATCTTGATGAAGCTCCCGAGAAAAAGAAATTCCTCTCACGTTTACGAATACCATTCGGTCGAAATAAAGACAAAGATTCGAAAGATAGCAATTCACCTCAATCCAATCATGTCACACCTGACAATCGGCGAAAGTCAGAGAAGAAAAAAGGCAATGATACGGCCAACAACGATTGAAAAATGACTTAGCTTTCTCTAAGACATTTATATTTATATATATCTATATAGTATTTGCGTGTGTATGTCTGTCTGTTTGTTTGGATAAAGGAGAAAAAAAAGGAGAAAAGAAAAGAAAAGAAAAGGAAAAGAAACGCACAGAGATTTTGCTTATTTCTTCTCCAAGTTTTTTTTGCTGTGTTCGGCTAGTGTGCATTCTTAAGAGAAATATATCTCCTGGCTTTTTTTCCGAGAGGAAGGAAAAAAAAAGAAGAAAAAAATAACGAGAAGGAATTCCTGTTTCTCTCGGCTCCGTTTGCCTGTCGTGCTTGGCAAAAGCGTCAGTGTGAGTAGAACTGGAACCTAATTTTGTTCTTCCTTCATCTCGTCGACGACTTGTTGTGCGTTGATCAACAGACCAAAATTTTCCTTCTTCTCCTCCTTCTCTTGGCTTTTTTCTTCTATACATTTTTCTTTTTTGGCAACAATGATGATCGAAGAAAATTCTTGAAAACAACACGAGTAATTAGCGAATCATGGCTGTTAATCTTCTCGGAAATTCTGATATCGATGCACGAATCATTCTCAACGTTGGCGGCACACGTTTCGAAACGCTAAAATCAACATTAAAAAAACTGCCAGCAACTCGTCTATCGAAATTAACCGAACAACTCTCGTACTACGATCCGATTTTGAATGAATATTTTTTCGATCGACATCCAGGAGTATTCTCTCAAATTTTAAATTATTACCGAACGGGTAAACTACACTATCCGACCAATGTCTGCGGTCCTCTATTCGAAGACGAACTGTCCTATTGGGGTTTGCAACGTGAAGATGTTGAGCCTTGCTGTTGGATGACCTACACAAAACATCGTTCGACAGCTGAAACACTTTCGATTTTAGACAGTTTAGAATTAGATACGGTTCGTTCATCGAGACAGGAAGTTATTAAAAAATTCGGCTGGGACGATAACTATGATTATGTTCAAGGACGTTTACCGAAATATAAAAAAATGATGATGATTATTTGGCAAATATTTGAAGAACCACGTTCATCAACTATCGCTAAAGTTATAACTGTGATTTCAATATTTTTTATTCTTGTTTCCATACTTTCATTTGTTTTACAAACATTATCAATGTTTCGAATAACAGAAATCGATTTCGTCAGTGTGTATGTCAATCAAACAAATACAGATCGAACACCAACATTAAATCGACAACAAGTTCATCCAACATTCGATATCGTCGAATGGATATGTAACGATCATCAAATCAAATCAAATCAAACAAACGGATTTCCTCTCTCTTTTTTTTTCTTGTTCTAGGCAATTCGTGGTTTATCTTCGAAATTCTCGTTCGATTTATAGTCAGTCCGAACAAAAAAGAATTCTGTAAAAATACTCTCAATATTATTGATTTTCTCGCAACATTCTGGTTTCTTTTTACTTGGGCATTGACGAAATTAAATGTCAATGATAATGAAGCACTCGATCTTCTCTCAACAATCCGCATAATGCGTTTATTCAAACTCTTTAATCATCATCCAGGTTTAAAAGTTATTTTAACATCAATGAGATATTCATCGTCAGTTCTATGGTTACTCATCTTTTTCGTTTTAATTGCTGTCGCTGTTTTTGCTTCGTTGATCTATTATGCTGAGAAAATGACGACAAAAAATCCAGCTGAGAATATGTTCACATCAATACCCGATGCACTCTGGTTCAATATGATTACCATGTCAACAATTGGATACGGAGATTTATATCCGAAAACGATGCTAGGCATGTTGATTGGAGCAGTTTCAACAGGTAGATTTGTGCTGTTAATTGAATTGAATTTGTTGATTGTTGGATTTTAGTTGCTGGCGTATTGATTATTGATTTACCCATGCCGATTATTGTTGAGACATTTGCAAATTTCTATACGCATCTTCGAGCACGATCGAAATTGCCTAAGACTCGACGCAAAATCGGTCCAGCTGAACCGACAGTTAAAAAACGGCCAGCTATTCCAAATCTGGATAATGGGCAAAATATGAAATTACTCGGTCAATCGGGGAAAATATTTGGTAGTAAATCAGCAATGGCATAAAATGAACAGAAAAAAAATATTTTATTTGTCAATTTTTGAATTTATTTAGTCACAATAAAAATAAACGCTTATATAAATCTTACTGAAAAAAAAGACAACAGGTCTCGATTCGATAGATGGTGTTGATCACCAGTGACACATTCGACGAACCTCAAAAATTATTATTTATTGGAAAAGGAAAAGATAAACATCTCGTTTGATTGGTTATGCAATCCTTGGAAAAGCCTACCTACCTAAATTGCCTTCCTTTTCTTTCTTTTTCAATCGATATTTTATCATTTTCTTTTAAATATATCAACATGAGTAATCGTTTGGCACGAGGGTAATGCAAGAAAAGAAACTTTCTGTTTGAGAATGTATTGCATCATCTATTTCTTCAGATTCTTTCATCGAGATATATCAGGATTCGAAGCCGAAAAATTATTACAAGAAAAAGGTATAGCCGGTTGTTTTCTTGTTCGGCCGTCGAGAACTAAACAAGATGCATATGTTCTATCGGTTCGGTAGGATCACAAATAAACATTGATTTGGGTTTTTAATCAATGAATTTATTTTGTTCAGACGAGCAAATGGAGATTTTACACATATTCGAATTCAACGAACGAACGAAGGGTTCGATCTAGGTGAAAAACAAGACTGTTTTTCGACACTTTACGATATGATCGATCATTATCGACGAAATGTCGGCGAATTAAGAGAGAAAAACAATGAAATTATTGAATTAACCGTACCTATTCTCGCTCAATTGCCCACACTCGAAAAGTTCGTCGATTGTTTTTCATTTACAATCATCATCTTTCTATTTCACAGATATTATCACGGTTCGATCTCTCATGCTCAAGTTCTTTCACTTTTAAATAAATGCGAAAAACACGGTTCATTTCTCGTTCGAGAATCGGAAACATCGCCCGGCGATTACGTTCTCTGCATCAAAACTGCTGATAACATAACCAATGTTAAAATCAAATGTTCCAACGGTCAATGGTTTCTCAACGGCGCAGGTCGTCGTGACCAAATCGACCGTTTCAAAACTCTCGATGAACTCATTCATTTCTATCTCAAACATAATATTCTCGTTGGTTTAGACGGCACATCCTATCATCTCGAGCAAGCCTGTGTATCAACGTGGTTCATTGCTCGAGATGTTCACCAACGTTGTGAACATCTCGCTAAAATCATACCGACATTAAGCGGACAAAAAACAGGCTTTAGCTATGAATTCGAGCTGCTAAATCAACAATCGGAATCGCAGTCGACGGCATATCACAAGAAAGCCGGAGAAAAACAAGAAAATCGACCGAGAAATCGTTTTAAAAACATTCTTCCCTACGATGAAACACGTGTCATCTTGAAAAATTACCCGTCAACAGATTATATGAACGGAAATCGTATTCGAACCAACGGCAAAGAATATATTGCAACGCAAGGACCTCTGCCAGCAACAATCAATGACTTTTGGCATATGATTCAACAGGAAAATGTCAAATGTATCGTAATGATCACACGAGAAGTCGAAGGTTTCAAAGTACGACCGACTTTCTTTTGAACAAAAAAAACTAACAAACTGCTTTCAATTTAGAATAAATGCGCACGTTATTGGCCGGATTTACACACAACGAAACAGTACGGTAGTGTAGCTGTTGAAAATCTCAGCGAGAGTAGCTATGGGCCGGCACAAGTGCCACTAAATCGATCTCGTTCGAATCCACAGCCAACGCATTTACTTACCGATGACGATTGTTGTTATCGTTTACGTTTATTAAGAATTACGACTGAAGATCGACGAACTTGGGATATATCTCATTGGCAGTATTTAGCTTGGGGTGATCATGGTAAAACAAAACACCAAAAATGATATTTGATTTTTCGTTTTTCGTTTTTCGTTTTGAGGTTCTCCGTATGTTCCGAATCAAAGTGATAATCATCAATTGACTGTTCTCATGGAGTTTTTCGAGAAATTCTCTCGATCAAACGAACAACATTCATCGCCAATGATCGTTCATTGTAGTGCAGGCATCGGTCGATCAGGAGCGACAATTGCAATTGATATTATCTTAAATCGAATTAAAACTGAAGGTTTTGACTGTGAAATTGACATTCCCGTTTTAGTTCAGTATATTCGTTCGCAACGATCAGGTTTGTTTGAGTTGTTCAATCGAAAATTTGAAAATTTGATTCGAATTTTTTCAAAGGTCTCGTTCAAACCGAACGGCAATACGAACTAATCTATCGTGCAATCGAACATTATATCTCGAAATTTTTACATCTTTCAAGCAAATCGTGATTGCAATCTCTTCTATTTTTCTCTTCAAGACAATTTGTCAGATTGTTTTTATTTTTATTCGCACAAAATCTGAATAATAATTGACTAAACTTTCAATAATTGCATTTGAGTTCGATTTTCAGATGCCATCTATTTCAATTAAACGTAGTTTACTTTTCGACGAACTCGGACAAACATTTAGTAAGTCAAATAAATCATTTGTTCTTTCTCATAATATTCGTCTTTCACTTCAGCTGACGAAGAATTCGACCAGTTATGTTTCGATTTTGGAATTGAATTGGACGATATCGTAAGTTGAAATGATTGAAAAAAAAAACGAAAAGAAAAGTTCACCGATTTCATAGGAACCAATCCCGGAGAGTAACGGAAAAGATGTCGAATATAAAATCGACATTCCAGCAAATCGATACGATATTCTCTGTTTGGAAGGTTTAAGTCGAGCATTGAAGATTTTCTTACAGAAGTATGCAATCGAATTTTGTTTCGATTGAAAATAAAAACGAATTTTTCTCGTGCATGTTTAGAATCGATTTGCCGACATTTAAAATCGCAAGTTCAAATCAAAAACCAATCCGAATAAAAATCCTACCGAATGTAAATTCATCTTTTTTTCGAACTTTTTTTTAAATTTATGGATTTTTTTAAAAAGACTCAACGTATTCGTCCGATTGTTGTTGGAGCTGTTCTTCGAAATGTAACATTTACGACTGAAAGTTACAATAGTTTCATTAAATTACAAGATAAATTACATCAAAATCTCTGTCGTAATCGAACATTAGTTGCCATTGGTACGCATGATTTGGACACAATTCAACCGCCGTTTATCTACGATGCTAAACCGCCTAAAGAAATTAAATTCAAATCATTAAATCAACAGAAAGAAATGCAAGCTGACGAAATGATGGAATTCTATCTCGTAAAAAACAAGATTTCGATTTGTAACAAATCCAAATGAAAGTTTTTCACTTGTCTCTGTAGAAAGATACTCATCTCAAACGGTATGTTTCCATTATTCAAGATTCCGATGTCTATCCGGTGATTTACGATTCGAATAATGTGGTTCTTTCACTTCCACCGATTATCAACGGTAAAAAGAAGCAAACAAATGCTTAAATTCGAATTATTTTTCTTCTTCAGGTGATCATAGCAAAATGAGCGCGAAAACCAAGAATGTTTTCATCGAATGTACGGCTACGGATCAACATAAAGCCAATGTTGTTTTGAATATCATGTTGACTATGTTTGCTCAATACTGTGGCAAACCATTCGAGTACGATGATACAAATGAATTGAAAATTTAGAATAGTTGTTTTGTTTTTCTCGTGTGTGAAATAGAATTGAGCCAGTTGAAGTTGAACAAATTGATGGAACAGTGATTACGTATCCTGTAAGTTTTAACAAAAAAAAAGCGAAATAAGATGAATAACATTTTTCTATGAATAGAATTTGAATGAACGAAAAGAGAATGTCTCCGTTCAAAAGATCAATCAACGTATTGGAATAAAGTAAAATCGATTAGTTTTCTTCTTCATCAACCAATCAATCATTTGATTAGTATCGACGCTAAAACTGCAGCAACATTATTGAATCGTATGAGTCTTCGATCGACAGTCATAAATTCGGACACGATCGAAGTGAACATTCCTGTCACTCGTGCGGATATTTTACATTTCTGCGATATTGCCGAAGATTGTGCGATCGCGTATGGATTCAATAATATCGTTAAAACCGTTCCGAAAACGAGTTGCATTGGCAATCAAGTAAAAATGAAAACAGAAAACAAATTCATTTGAACTTTTCTCGGATTTTTTTTTCTCGTTCAGTTTGAATTGAATCGCGTTTCGGATTTAATTCGTCAATCGGTTGCCGAAGCTGGTTTCACCGAAGCTTTGACATTTGCTTTATGTTCGTGTTCGGATGTCGCCGATAAATTCGGCAAAACAATCGAATCGATCCCAGCTGTTCACATCTCGAATCCCAAGACAGCTGATTTTCAAATCGGTCGAACAACACTTCTACCTGGTCTTTTGAAAACAATTGCCAACAATCGAGGAACAGCTTTGCCGATTCAATTATTCGAAGTGGCCGATGTTATTTTGAAAGACTCAACAAAAGATACAGGCAGTCGAAATGAACGACGTTTATGCGCCGTTTATTATAATCAAACGCCAGGCTTCGAAACAATTCACGGTCTACTCGATCGAGTCATGACATTGAACCAAATTCCGTATGATGAAACAAGAAGCAAGAAATTAGGATATTATCTTAACAATCAATGTCAAGGTAAAATAACAAAAAAAAATTCATCTCAGATTGAATATTCTTTGTTTCGAAAACACTAGATAGTGCATTTTTTCCTGGTCGACATGCTCAAATCATAGTCAATGGAGAAAATCTTGGCAGTATCGGTGTACTTCATCCGAATGTTATCGAACAATTTGGCTTGAAATTGCCATGTTCAATTCTTGAGTTAAATCTCGAAAAATTTGTTTGAACAACAGAACGAGGGAACGAGAAGATTTTTAAATAAAGTTTTACTTGAAAACAAGAAAGAGAAATAATAAACAATTGTGCACGACTAACGCAAAGAAAATCTCGGGGTACAATTTCGAGTGAAACCAAAACAAAAAATACTTGTTGTTATTGATGTGATGAATTCTTACATTCCGAACAGAAAAAAACAAAGCGAGAGAGAGAGAAAGAGAGAAAAAATGAATTTCAATAAGCAACATTTATCGAAAATAAACGGCATGTCGAGACAACAACAGCGTATGCGAGAAAATCGAACATATGAATTTTGGGGAGGAAGACCATTGAAACGAACAACATCTGATCTATTTCTTGATCGTCCTAAGCCAGCAAATACGATCTTTTCCGGTCCAAATGCATTATGGACTCAACGTTATCCCTCTCGGGATCATATCGGAGATATTGGCGAGGGCCAAGCATCGGCACTTCGATCGCTTGATGTTGGTTATTTAACAAGGTATGTTGTTTCTATATCGAATGAGTTTTAATCGTTCTTCTTCTTCTTCTCTCTCCTTAGAGGATATAATATCGAACCGCCAGTACGTCGTACCGCTTTCCCAGGTGAAATCGGTTGGACAGCAACATTTTTTCATCGACAATTCAAACCAACTAAATCCTATACTCTTTGGTATACTTAATTGATTGTATCATCTTCATCTTTTCTTTGAAATAAATCAAACAAAACGACATGTCGTCTAGCGTCATCTCTTGTCTCGCGTTCTTTCATAGGCATTGAAATTTGTCGAATAAAAATATTTCAGTTGATTTATTCCTCTTTTCTATTTTTTCTTGCAGAAAACTATCTTAGAAACACTATATTTTCTTTTCCATCGTGTATATTTATTTATTTTCATGATGAACGATCGGAATCGAAGCCGAGATGTTTCGTCAGAAGATCAACATCGTTCATCAACAAATTCTCAATCATCAAGAAACAATCGTCAACAACAACTATCAAGTCTATTTCATAAAACAGCTGATGTTGACGATCCACCATTTAGTCGACTTTTTCTTTTAATACCCAAAGCAATGTCAGAAGAAGAATTGAGAAATGCTTTTCAAATTCACGGCAAAATTCAAGATATTCACATGGTACGAGATAGACGAAATCAAGAGAGCAAAGGTAAACAAAATCGTTCGACAAATCACTCTGAAAACTTTCCGTTTTCCAGGAATTGCTTATATTAAATATGAAAAAGCATCGGCAGCTGCAAGAGCGATGGAGGAAATGAATGGAACAGTTATTGCACCACATGTTCGACCATTAAAAGTACGATATAATACTAGTTTTCTTTCTTCTTCTTGAAACCAAACAAGAAGATAATGAATATTGTATGATTTCAGGCGATTATTTCAAGTTCACGTCGCGAAGGTAGCGTACGTGATCCTGATGAACACGAAAAAATGCTTCGTTTATTCGTTGTTATTCCTAAACATATGACCAAAGATGATTTACGTAAAGTTTTCGAAGTAAAAACATTCCTCTCTTATTTTCACGAATAATTGATTTCATTTTAAAAAGAAATATGGAACAGTGATCAATATAAAAGTTATCGTTGATAAGCTCACAGGAGAAAATAAAGGTTTCGGTTATATATCCTTTTCGAAAGCATCCGAAGCTGCATATGCTTTGGAAGAATGTGATCCGAGTTATCGACCGAAATTTGCCGAACCATTCTCTTCCAAACGTCATCGTGATGCTGAAGATGGTCTCCTATCATCAGCATCGATTTCCGGTGCAGTTTCACCGCCTTATCGTCAAAAAAGTTCGTCGAATAAACAACATTCATCTCCATCATCGAATTCTCAAGAACATCGACCGTCACCACCTCCTCTACTCGCTCTACCTAATCGTTCCACTGAACAATCATCAATTGTCGCAGCTGTAAGCAACAGTTATCATCTCTTAGAAATTAATAACGAACGTCGTTTGATTGTCCGTTGTGGAATGACAATAACGAATTATCATATTTCGAAACTATTTGATCTCGTACCAAATATGGAAGAATGTTCACCATTGAGTATTAATAATTTTAACGAACGTATGAAAGACAAATATGTTTTTTCTCGGTTTTAATGAAACAAAAATTGAATAATTCTAGATTATTTCATTGTAAGATATAAATCCTGTCAATTTGCAACATATGCAAGAGAAAAACTACATGCATTTCAATTTCCCGATGGAGAAATTCTCTCCGTACAGTATTACGATGAAAAGTAGTTTGAACTTAATAAACAAAACCAAATCTCATATCGATTCTCTCCTAGAATCGTTAATGAATTGATTAATCAATCTCAAAATGGAAAATACGGGGACACATCTGGTATTGGTCAATTAATTCATCAAGTAAAAGAAAAAACGACAACAACTGATTGATAATCTCACATACGAATTCCTATTTAGATGAGTAATCTACAAGGCACTCAAGAAGAATATGTTGATTATTGTAATATTCCGTTACCACCGAAACAGAAATACGCATCATTCGATGCTCCAGTAAATAGTTCAATGTATTTTTTTGAAAATAAATTCCAAATGTGTTTTTATTAAATCTAGGTCGCTAAAATCCTTCAAATAGCACCTCAACGTCCGATTTCTGAAGATTATATTCGAGATATATTTAATCGTTTTGGAAATTTAATCGATATTCGAATGATAAATCCACAATTATGTCATGTTATGTTCAGCGATGAACGTAGTGCTCAAACAGCATTCGAAACTATGAATGGACAAGAAATAGCTCTCGTTCGAATACGTATAACCGAATGCGAGAAATCTGTTGAATCAACTAGCAATTCTGTTGTACATCGAAAACGACAAAAAGTTTAAACAAATTAACAAACTCACACGAGCCTCTCTTTCTCTCTCTCTCTTTTTTATTTATGCGTGCATATAAGTAACCAACAAACAAAAGAAAAAAACTTATAAATATACGTATATACATAGTGTTGATCTTATTTATTATTATTATTCTCGTTTAGTAGAAACTAAGAACAAACATGAAATCGAAGTTGAAAACTTGAATGTTTTTGTTTTGTTTTGTTTTAGATGGAAGAAGCTTTTCGAATTAATCAAAGAAAAAGTCGAAAAGCGAGAAATGATGTTGCTGTAGGAGAATTTCTTTTTCTTTCGTTTTGTTTTGCATTTTGTTGTTCGTAAATCTAAAGGTTCAAGGAACTAATGATTCGAGTATATTGTCTAAAGTATCTATGGTTAAATTAGGTTATTTCGATGATTTATATCTCCGAGAATTCGTTGATAAAGATGTTAGACGTTCACCATCAATAAATCGGTTTGATTTCATAGTGAAAAACTAAAATTCAAAACAAGTTTCATTTGTTTTTTTATTCAAGTGGATATTATATCCGAATGAAAGCATTGGAATACGCTCTTGATATGTTCTATTCGACTTATGCCGACAAAGATGTTCAAGTAAAAACGATAAAACGAACGAATTTATTCGATAAAATCCTTCTCGATGATAGATTGTGAATTTAGGCGCAGGTTTTGATGCGACTTGGTTTCGATTAGATGAGCAAAGAAAACAACGAACACATTTTATCGATGTAAAAAACGATGAATAAATAATATTTTTTTGTTTGTTCTTCATGATGAATATTTAGATTGATTTTCCCGAAGTCATGCAAAGAAAATTAGCTTTAATCGAAGCACGAACTCGTTTGAACGAACAATTTCAAGTTGTTCATTCATTTAATTCCTTAGATAATTTCGGTATATTTTATTGACTTTTCGGTTTCATTTTCCAAAATACTCATTTCATTTAGCTGTAACAAATGAAAGATATTCTCTCATCGGTGTGGATATGCGTGATTCATTGACATTGAACACGCTTTTAGGAAGCGTTCATGTCAATGAAAATAAACCGACTTTATTAATCAGTGAAGTTGTTTTAACGTACATGGGACGATCGAGTTGCAATCGAGTGATTCAATGGATCCTAGACTTTTTTCAAGAATGTATTCTCTGTACTTATGAACAAGTACGAGCAACAAAAAAAGAATCATTTTTATTTTTGTACGATAATTTTCCAGGTTCTGCCAGACGATGGTTTCGGACAAGTTATGGTCGCTCATTTCGCAAAATTAGGTTCGCCATTGAAATGCATTCATCAATATCCAACAAGTGAATCTCAAGTCCAACGTTACACACAACTTGTAGAAAGCGAAAAACAAAAATAATCTTTTTTAATCTATTCGTATTCTCGGTTCGAACTAGGGTTTTGACATGTCCGTTTGTGTGAATATGCATGATTTCTATCGGCATTATTTGACGACCGATGAACACGCTCGAATCGATCAAATCGAACCATTCGACGAAATCGAAGAATGGCAATCGAAATGCGCACATTATATTCTCCTGTTTGGATTGAAACTATCGACGGATTCAATGGGCCAATGTGCCGAACGAATGAAACGAGATTTTCAAAAATTAATTTCATTGAGAAAAGAACAATTAGTTCAGCAGATTTTTCCCGACGAACAACTCGAGTGTCAATTGAAATTCGAACCGTATTCAACAGTGATGACGTATGCGCAACGATTTGGTCATCAATCGATATTGATCAATGAGAAATTCGTTTGGACGATCGGAGGTTTTGGAACAGTTGACGGTCGACATCGACGATTGAAAACCATCGAAGTTTTAAACATTGACAATGGAGATATTCAAAGATTAGACAATCATTTACTTGGTAAAAATCTCAAGTCAAAAGAGAAAAACTTTGTTCGTTTACGTACGTATTTATTGTAGAGGAAGCAGTTTTTCATACGTGTCATCTCTCGGAGAACAAATTGTTGATCTTTTTCGGACGAAAAAGTCCGGGCATATTGAATCCATGTGTATCAATCGACATTAATAGTAAGTTATTGAATTTGTTCACTTTCAAATGGTAAACTTTCGATTAGCTTTGGAAACTCAGCATTTCAATGAAAATCTCATCCGTCGATGGCGTCATTGCTCGTGTTTTGTCAATCAAACGAATAAAATAATTCTCTTCGGAGGATTGACCAGTATGTCGAATCCGACAAACGATACTCTTTGTTTTCAACCCAATGGTCAACTAATACCATCCGAAGTAGAAAAACAAACAAATTCTTGCGAAATATTTTTTATTTTTATCGAGTTCATTCAGTTCTCAGATGTGAAACCATCGAATCGGCATTCAGCTCGACTGAATAGTTACAAACAATACGCGATTCTTTCCGGTGGTTTATTAGAAAATAATGAGCCAACCAATGAAATTTGGTTTTTAGACACAACTAATCAATCTATGACCTGGAAACTATTTCCGACCAAAGGACATCTTATTCCCCGGTACGAATATAATTTTCATTAAAATACTAAATCACGAAATCTTTCAGCTATTCTCATACAGCAGATATAATCGATGATACGCTTTGGTTACTCGGTGGCATGAATGCAAACCAACGTTATCCACCTGGTCTTTGTCGAATTAATTTAATTACTGGTGATGTGACTGAATATGCTCTTCCAGTGAGAATTTTACCGTTAGTTTTTATTTTACATTAAAAGAATTTGTGTATTTTTAGACAATGTGTAATGAGCAAGCGATTATTCTTTATAATCACCAAACAATCGTGTTAAACCCAAAGACATTTTTGATCTTAGGAGGAGGTGGAAATTGTTTTTCATTTGGTAAGAATTCTGAGATGTGACATTCGGAATTTGATCTTGTTTTTTATTCTGTTTTTTAGGTGCTCATATAAATCAACCGATGATATTAAAATTTCTAGATTGAGGTTTTGTTTTGTTATTCAAGAAAATAAAGACAAAAAGAAATAAAACTTAAAGTATCTTGTTCTTAAGAAAGGAAAATGAATAACACATCACTTAATAATAATTAATTGCTTGTAAAATTCTTCCATTTACGTATATACCTATGTCTTGTTTGTGGTGTTAATTTTGGAGCAGTGATCTGCATGTCATGTAAAATATTCTTTCGACGTCACGTAAAAGTTGATTTAGTAAGTAGTTTGCCAATTCAACAATCATTGAATTATGGTTGATGAAGTTATTGAAAGAGCAACGAGTTTATTTTGTTGATTAAAATCTTTTCTGATTGGTGAACATTCCTTTTTTTCAAATTTCAATGTTCACATTGGCTAATTGAACAAAATAGCCAATGATAGATTGGAAAGTAACAGATGCATTTGACAATGTGATTGTTTTTTAATTAGTACTTATCTGAGGATATTTCAAGTGGTTTTTTTTTATTGTACCTTATGTGACCATATCTTAAATCTTAAGAATTTTTCATATGTAAATATAAAATTGATTAGAAAGAATTGTAACTGTGCCGACCCGTCTTCCGGTCAAGCGAGTTCTGTCTACTAGAAATTAAAAAGGAAGATTCATATGCCTCGGGTCAATTCAATAGACGGGAGAGAGAGAGACCAACACAAAAAAAATTATGTATGCCAATAATTCGAGAATCATTCTAAGTGACATCCGTGATTAAGCAAACAGAAAGACAGGTTCTATTTGCTTTTATTGTTTTGTCAATTTGCAAATGATGCATTGAACCAATGAAAACACTTTCCCCCTAGGTAAAGACCGTGTCCATCGGCTTCGTACACGTCTATCATCAATCAGTCGTAGTCTACACGACAATGATCAAATTGCATTTCTCTCTCTATACGTGTTTCGAGTCAACCAACGGGAGAGCTGCATTTTTTTTTCTCTTCTTCTTTTTGTTCGTTCGTTCGTTCGTATATGTTAATGGCAATAAAAATAGAGAGAGAGAGACACACAGAGAAAGAGAAAGAAGAGAAGAAAAAAAAGCTATTCATCCACCACTCTGTACTTCGCATACACACGCACACACATATAACTCATTCGGTCGCAAAATATAAAGAGAACGCTGTCTTCTCGTTTTTTTTTCTTCTTTTCTTCAACGTGCTATGTGGGTGGATGTGATGTTGCAAGGCTCCAGAAAGTTGTAGACACACCGCGTGTTATATTTTAGAGAAGAAAATGCTTGTAAGTATGATATACGTACATATTGTGAGGAACAAATCGTTTGTCTTGTCTTTAAAAAATAGATTTTGTCCTTGAAATAGAAAATTGACAATCAATTTCGTATATGTTTGATTGAAAAATCGCAAGTTTGTGTGAAAATTTTTCTATTTAACAAAGTCAATTAACTATTCTCATCACATGGTAATCGATATCTTCTCAAGATTCGATATAAGACGACGGATCGGTCATCGATGAGATCTGTGAACATATGTGAACTATCAAAGAAAATCGATTGATACGAACGGTTTCGTTTTGTTGAGTAAATCCCCAAGTACAATAACTTGTACAGACTTCAAAAAAACATTCCGATAGAAAATTGTTTCAATGAATTTTTCTTTTCTTTCTTCTTCTTCTTCGTTTTTTTTCTTCTTTTCCTCAATGATGGGCGATGATTATCCTCGGTTGCCCGAGCGTCGTCGCCGACCGTTTGGCTCGACCATCAATTCTTGCGCTAGTGACGACGCGTCTACTGAATTACTACTCGAACTAGTAATAGAAAATTCAGCTGCTTCGCTACCACAATCGCTTCTTCTTCTTGTTCTGTTCTCTTCCTCTCAATCGGGACAAAAAGAGAGACGTGCCCGCTATCGTTCTCGCCGCGCTTTTTTGATACTCTACCACATAGGAAGAAAGAAAGGTTGAACCTTTTTCTTTCTTTCTTTCTCTTTTTTACACTGCCCCAATGCTTGATTGCTTTTTTTCCTCTATCGTACGCATGTGTGTGTGTGTGTGCACTTATCAGAACAACTCGCGTTCTCGCCCGCTTGTGTTGACTTAGTCTAAAATGAGTAACCCTACTGTCTATGTCTTTTTCACTAACTAAACATACTCGAACACGAAGAGACAACGAACAATTCGTTCAATTAAAACATCTAATTACTTGGTTCAGTCTTCGTTCAATATTTAATCAGATCCAGATGGATATCTTCATTGAAATTCTCGTTTCTTTTTTATGATCTCTTGTTGAGATAATGTGTGAAAACGTTTTTTTCTTCTAGATGGGTAAAGTCGTCGTTGAATCTCCACTAGTGAATTCATTATTTAAATGTACACTTTGTCATGGTTTGATACGTTCACCGACAGTTATTAATGAATGTCTCGATCGATGTAAAAAAATCAATACGAAAAATTTTATTTCTACTTCTTTTTTCATTCGATTTTTAGTTTGTAAATTATGTATTACGAATCATTTTGAAAAAAATCATAATGATAAATGTCCAACATGTCATATGACACTTAGTAACCCCCTGGATACACTTAAGTAAGGTTTTAATTTCAAGATTCTTCATCGAGCTCGTTTCTTTTTTTTTCTGCAGACCTGATCTCACTTTTCAACGACTTTTATACAAAATTTTTCCGTCGATATTTCAACGTAAGATTTCAATTGTGAATTGCATTCCGAACCTTTCTATCATTCAATTCAGGTGAAATCGCTTGTCGACCTCCTCTTCTTTCGCCAACAATTACAAACGGTAAGTGACCGTCAATTCACTTTCTTCTCTCGCCTCAAGACAAAAATTTCAAACAATACGTTCTCTCTTTCAATTTCAGAATCAACACGTATTTATATCGATTCAACAATTGATATTCATCTTGAATATTGGGATATGTAAGTCGACATATCTGTTCTTAATCATAGACATATCGAACATTTTGACCTTTCGTTTCGTTTATTTTATTGGTTGAAAATCTCGTTTCTCTTTTGTTTAGTTCAACGGATCTGTTTCCAAATAGTAATCCATCATCATTGAAAGTAATCATTCGATTGTGTGTTTTTCGTTTCGCAAAAGATTATTGTTTTCTAGTTGCCATCATGCTACTTGAAATGTCAAGCATCAACACCGTTGGCTTCGTTGGAAAAATTCATTCGAAATCGATATTTTCTATCGGCTGATCTACAGATTGATTTATTTTATAAAACATTTTTGTTAAACATCGAACAAGAACGATTAATCGATATTTGCTATTGTTTCGACCGAATGAATAAAGTAAAAACGAAGAAAAAAGCCCCACATAATTCGATTTTGATTTCGTTTAGAATGAAACTTTGGACGTAAGATTTCTCGTGAGTCCGTGCGGTTACAAAGCGATTTGCAATCATATGCGTCAATTAAAAAGTCCTCGAATCGAAATTCCCGACTCAACACTTCCGAATCCAGCGGAAAAAGAAAATCTTGTTACTCATTCACCTGCTTCAACAACATCATCATCAACGAATTCTCAAGATCCAAAAATCAAAGTCAAAATTCGTCGATCACAAACAGCGACGAATAATTGGTATATTCCTCAATCTCAACTAGCGAATACTACCGAACCGGTTGAACTACCCGATCTAGTCAATTCGTGTGCAACAACAACAACAACACCATCTGCGACACCAAGCAAAACACCAAAACGTAAACAGCCAACAACATCAAACGAACCGTCGAGGAACAAAAAATCGACGTTTTTCTCCGCCGGTCATGTTTCTCAGGCAACACGACCTACGCCGATAAAACCGCCGACGAAACCTCGACGTCGCACTCGTTTTATCCCGACAATGGTCCAAACTCCGTTGTCATTCGTCGATCGAATATCAATGAATCAATACGATTATAGTGATCAAGAATCCGACGATTCTCCTCTTTGTCCGTCAAGTGAACTACTCGAACAATCGGTTACGACTCTTCGGCCATCGGAAATGGTTATTGTCAATGTCGAAGGCAATGTCAACGAATCGAATGATACAAAACGAACGCAAAAAACCATCTGTAAAGTTCCGCCGTATATTCCCGAAAGTTCCGATTTGATTCATTCGCCACCGGAGAAATCCTCTTCGATTGTTAAACCGACGTCCATCTTTTCAAGTCTCTCGCCGATGCGACGAACATTACTACCGAAAAAAATTCCAACGATCATACCTTCGCTACCAATTCGAAGTGCATCACCTGACACAACGAATTCAGCTCCATTGGATTTAAGTTTAAAATGAAAGAAAGAAAGAAAAAACTAATGTGTTCTTTTGTTGTTTTTTTTTCGAATATCTATAATGAATTCTGTCAGATAAATCAAGACGCCCTGTCGGTTTACGAAACAGTGATTGATTGATTGAGTTCATTTCGCTTTGGCTTTTGTTTTTCATGTATCTTTAATCTTGATTTGTTTGTTTGTTGTGCGTATGTATAAACCGAGTTCTTAACAAGTAAACAAGAAACAAAACCGAACTGAAAAATGACACGAATCATACTACTGATTGGATATTGAAAAAAATCTTCGAACAATTTCTATTGGTCGAAAAAAACGAATCTACTGTTTCGTCGAATGTTTTTTATTTTATACTCAGAAAAAAAGAACGAGAAGAAATACATTAAGAGAAACGAGAGACTTCTTAAGCCGAAATGATCAAATCGCCGTTTTGTAATCGAGTAACTTGAGGTAATTGAACTTTTTTCAATTGCTCATTTGTTGTCAGTGAGGCATGATCAATGAATGGATTGATACGTGAAAGCGATGGCGAACGAATATGCAACGGTATTCGTCGTTTATCATCGAGATTTTGTTGTTGTCGATGAAATCTCGGCGTAAGATTCGATTGCGGTACAAGACCGTTGACAAATATCGACGATTGATTAATATAATTTTGATAATTAATTGTCGAGAGGATTGGCTGAGGATGTTGATGATAATGAGTATTATTCGCTGGTGAATCAGTTGAAAGTGCAGTCGAAAGCGATGGAGCAAATGATGACGATGAAACTTTATCTTCGGATGATGATGTTGCTGTTGACATACTATGAAAATGTTTGGATTTAATGATGATAATAATAATTAAAATGATTAAAATGAAAAATAGAAGAACAGCAATGAAAATAACAATTATCGTTCGAATAAACGTGTTGTTTGTCTGTTGATGAAGTATTGGTTTGAATGATGAGAGCATGAAATGCATACGAGATGTTGTCGGTGATTTATCGACTAATTGCCGAAAGATTGTCGATGAACGACATCGTTTTCCATCGCAATATGTTCCTACAAGCAGTAGCAGACAAATAAATCAGTCGATCACATTCTTTTGTGTGACTTCGAATTACCTGTTGGACATTTTCGAATGTTTTTACCGATGAGATGTTCATCGTCGAATGAACAAACACCATTGGGTTCTAATTCACAATCGAATTGACCATTGATTTTGCGAACTTTTCGCGTCAATGTCGGACAGAGACAATGCGATGTTAGACTTTGATCGCACCATCGTAAACAACGTCGAGGATATTTCGTACAATTACTTTGATCAATCGAATCCGTACATAAACGACCGATGGATGGCAAATCGAAAGTTGTGATATTTTCATTTGAACATTGACATGTTTGACTTTGTTTATCGCAATGAATGAGATCTTTTACTGAATACGATCGTTGACAATCTTCATTGTATTGACAAGGACTATCAATAGGTTTTTCATAGTTTATTTTCAAATTAAATGTTTCATTCGATGCTGTTAAATAGACAATCTGTTGATTACAATCGTAGGCTTTACACGAACGAAGTGTTATTTCTCCTGAGAAACAAGACAAAACGCACTAGAGTTGATTAAAATTCAAAGCAAATTCGACAAACCTGGTTGTAAAAATAAAACCGATTGTTTGCCAAGATCAGTTATATTCATAATACTCAATTGTGTTGTCATATATTCCGATGTTGTCGACAAACGATTAGCATATTTCGTTTGTCTCATTGTATATTGACATTCAGTAAAAATGAGATTTGTCGGTTGATGAGCACATTTAAGTACTAACGGTACAAGTAACATCCAACGATTATTTATATTATAAATTAATGTATTATTAAATTGATTTGTTTTTTGAATAAATGAATAATAACCAATGAAATCAATTGAATTGAAATTGATTATATTTGCACCCAGTGATGAATAGAGATTTTCATCGAATAAACATTCAGAAAGTATAACAGATGTACGAATATATGGACATGAAGCCAAGGTTTGGCTTATGAATAAGAAAAGACTAGAAATGAACAATTGAATAAACATGGCATGACATGAAAATTGTTCACATAATCGAACTAGAATAAAAATCAAAATGAAATTATTTCAATCATATAAACAATGAGTGAGCCAGAGCTGCTATGAGAGTTTCTTTTCTTTTTCTTTTTTATTTGATTTCTCTCACTCTCTGCGAAGGTGATTGAAACAGTATGGGCGTTATTCTATTGAACAGTAGGCCTCACCCTGAAGTAATGAACATACAATTATTCTTGTGGCGAATGTTTCTCATCAACTGTACACATCAATAACGAATTATTCTCATTTAATTTAGCTTTCTTCATATGGTTCAGCCTACTACTGTCTCGAGACACACACATCTATTTCACTTACTTGACTAGAATGTGTTTGTGAAGGCAACAGAATACAATGTACTTGAAAACAAAGAATTCGTTCAATGATCGATAGAAAAGAGAGATTATGAACAACTAAATCTAGAAATAGAAACGAGAATGTTAATCAAAAGAAAGTTTTTTTTTCACAGATGGTTGTCGATTTCAATTAGAACGTCAATGTATCAAAACTGTTGTTGTTCGGTGTACATAGACCAAGTGAATAATTCACTCATTTATGATTACTAACTAATAGGTCCCTGTTCATCTAACTTACAATATGCTCGTCTAGTGTTGATTGAGGATAATCGTCTCGAATTTCCGCATAGTTCACATTTTCTTTCTTTTCTCTAGCATTTGCATCATCATACGTACATATATATACATATATAAATGAAGAAGCTATGTTTCTCTTTCCTCTCTCTCTTTCTCCCTGCTCTCGTGCCCGACTGTTGTTTGTACAAATCACACGAAAGATAATCACTTTGTGATACATATATACACGCATACGATTACGTTCTTTTTCTCCAGTCTCCAATGTACCACAAAGAAATGATGCCAATTATTTAATCTATCCATTTTCCTGTTTGAAGACGACATGTTCCGAAGGAAATGTTTTACCTTAAATGACAATCGAAATCATTGTGCATCTGTTCTATCTCTGCTTGTGGCGATTAGAAATATAAAAAAAATAGAAATTCACTCGAATACAATAGACAGAGAGGAAAAAAACGATGATTGACAGCTCAGACTATTAAATGACCAACGCAACAAAAAACGATGCGGTTGGTGTTTTGTGATGCATCGCCTCGAGGATACTTCAATCTGATGGAATCGTTGCATTATGTAAGAAGAAGAATAACAATATGTATTTAGAATATAAATGATGATCATTTCTAACAAGATTGATTTTCTTGTTCTGTTTTTGTTTAAGTGTAATCATGAAGAGGAAGAAGAAAATCAAAAAAAAAAACGAGAATAAACATTCCATTCACTCACGTAGACTTTTGATCATGAACAAGACAATCGATATGATTTATATGTCTTAAGATGAATGTCGTTTTTCTTGCTTGTACATACATAGTTCGTTTTCTTTTAAGTATTCAATGAAACAATCAGATAATCTTCATTCAAGTTAGTCTTGATGTCAAAAGACTAATCATCACTAAATGAGTGTCATGGCCGATTTGATTTGTTGTTGTTTATATGAATACATACATATACAATATCGATAAAAATCGCTTGATCTTTGTATGTACAGATGCGAATCAAACAAACGGTTAGAGATAGTCTTTCATTCGACAAAACCATAATAAGCAAATCAACAGAACGATTACCTAATACCTGTTACTGATTGACTGAATACAACAAAAATTATTGGTAAATATCTTTTTCTTCGTATTAGAAACAATTTATTACGATGACATTTAACCCTCCGTTTAAAATATCGACAAATGTCAATGATAAAGAAAAGAAAAATGATTTTTATTATTCATTATTATCGTCATCGAGATTCGTTCCAATAATTAACGAACGTTGATAGGATGTTAATTTTTTCAGAGATACTTTCGGTAGATTAGCACTTGAACCTTAAACAAAAAAAAATAAGATTGAAAATGAATTTAAATAGAATATTTTTACTCGATTCAACGAGATCTGTACTCCAATGTGTTAATGTACAATTATTTTGTGCTAATAATTTTCGTTTCTTTCGAAATTGATCTAATGTTTGACCACGTACGAATGACGTTGGACTCATGCTAACATAAACGACTATTCTCAAGAAATCAATTGATTGTTTTTGAAGATTTTCATCGATGACGAATGATGGAGCATTGGAATGTATAATTCGACTATCCCAAACAATAAGATCTCCAGCTTGAGCTTGAATCAATCGACCAATGGCTCGTCCTCCGTCGAATATCGGATGTGTACTAGGAACTCGAATGAAATCTTTTGAATTACGTACTAAATTCGTTAATTCATGAAAACGTAAATGCGTTTGAGGAAATACGATTAAACCGCCGGTTTTTTCATTCTGTTCTGTTAGTGCAACGAAACCTTGAACACAACATCGATCAGGTTTACTACCAGGATTTTGATCCGTATGATACCATCCTGCAAGAGTCTTCCAAGTCGAATCAAGATACCAATTACGAAACAATCCGCAACCATCGAATGAAACCAGCAATTCATCGGCATTCCAAATTCGAGAATACACATGTTTGATATTTCGATTCGAACGAACACTCCACATGAAATCAGACTGACCAATACCGCAATCGTTTAGAATACCATAACGACCATTGCCTGGCCTAAATATTGAGAAAAAACAAACAAACAAATCATACGAAAAGAATCATCGAAGTTTCTGTACCAATGTTTTGACCAAGTCGATGGATTATTTCTGTCAATTCGAGTGTGTGGAATATTTTCTAGGAATTTCCATAATAAATCTTTGTTATGATTGATTTCTTCTTGGTTCATCACATCACTAAATACTGCATAACCATGTTCAGCTAAATATCGAATACCTTCATCGAGACTTTGATTATCAACGACTGAAAAACGTGGTGTTAGTGTTGTATAATCAATACGTATTTCATTGGGATCAAAACTATAATTCGGCTGATCGTCAGCAATCATAATTGCACAATGACTTCTTTTTTTTTATATCGTTCGACATTTTTTGAGAATGAAAATATATATACGTGACTTTACGCAATGACGTGTTTTTCTTGCGAAATTCTACTCATGTCTCATTATTTAAAAGAAAGTTGCTAAGAGTGCAAACAACAAATGACTCAGATACCTAGTAGTTTATTGTTTATGATAATAAAAAAAGATAACAGTTTTGACTTAAACACCACCGAATTTATATGAAGCTTGTGAACTGACTACATTAGGATTTAACAATTGTCCACGATCTGAACCCGCTGCACCGACGATGACATGCAACGGTATTAAATGTTCTTCACGTGGATGATTTAATCGTGCATAAGGCAATGTTTTCTCCCAATTCAGTAGAACTTGTTCACGTTCATTTGCATTCAATTGCGTGAGAGATTTCGTTAATTCATTCATAAATGCATCGGCTTGTTTCTCTGAAAGACTAAAACCATGTACAGCTGAACCTGAACCAATAATCAAAATGCCTTCGTCTCGTAAAGGTGCAAGTGCTTTTCCGATAGCTAAATGTTGTGCTGGCGAGAGACCACGAAGAATTGACATGGCAACAACAGGAATGGTTGCATCAGGAAAGCTTAATTTCAATGGAACGAATACACCATGATCGAAATTACGTTTTTCGTCGAGTTTAGCGACTATACCGGCTTGTTCAAGTAAACTTTGAATACGTTTCGATAGTTTGATATCACCTGGTGGACGATATTGAATTTTATAGGATTCAGGTGGAAATCCTGAATAATCATAAAGTAAATCTGTATGTTGTTCTTGTGCACTGATGTGAACAGCATTCGATGTTTCCCAATGAGCACTAATAACGATAATAGCTTTTGGTGTTGTTGGTAGAGCTAATTGTTTCGATAATTGACGAAACCAATGAGCTGCAGGACTATTCTTATCAACGGCGCCCAAGACAGGAATTGGCGGAGAATCAAAAAACATCATCGGACCACTATACAAAAAAAGGAAAATCATAAATATAATTCAATCGAAATAAGTAGCAGAAATCTTACGCTCCGTGTGTTACAAAAACAACAGGAAATTCAGTTGTTGACATATTTGTTTCTAAAGATGTGCAATATTGAGTAGGATCAATGTAATGGTTGTAGGTGAACACAATCTGTATTTGTAGCAGTGTTAGAAAAGCAACGTATGCATGATGATGCATATCTTTGACAACATGACGATGCAAATAAATGTTATGTTATATACTTCTTCTAACTTCAGCTAGCTACGACACACAAGTCGAATAGGAAAGAAAAGAATGTCTATTTACATCCATAGATGACACTAACAACCGATCTCGATTAATTTCTTATTGTGAATGAAGAAGATGTATGAATATAATATAATTTTTTTTTCAAATCTTTTTATTCATCAACGAAAACAAAATCTAATCTCAAGAAAAATAACATTTTCTTCTTTCGTAAGTTCCTGCTTTGTTGCTAAACTATCTTGAAAGAAGGAAAAAATCCAAAAAAAGAAAAAAAAAGAACAAAAACTGAAAGAAGAAAAAAATCAGTTCACACAATGAAGTCATTTCTTATCATGTGGTTTTGCAAATTGTCTATTGCCATGTTTCAGTATATTGCGCTCGATTAATACCTTTTTCATCGAATAAAATAATCTTCACATTTTCTCCTTGACCTGTACTAGCCCATGCTGGTATGGCAGTTGCAACTAATCGGCCTTGAATTGCCGAACTATTGCCTGTATCGACAGCTTTATTCGAATAAACTCGAACACGTGTTCGTGCTTTGAGAATATACGTATCAGGAAATTGAAATGTATGTTCTTGTTGTTCATTAACACTGCGACTAATCGACCAACCTTTTAACGGTTGATCAATACAATTTGTTGCTGCATTATTTATTGAAATAAAACCGGCTTGAACTTGATCGATATCAAATTTACCTAAAACAGTATTACATGTTAATAACGAACCTTCACATAGCGAAATATTCCTATTGAATGCTTTCTTCTCACCAGTTTTGCTTATCGAACGTTGTTGTGTATCGGTTTTTTTGCTTGTAATTGTTTGTTGTTGTTGTTGTTGTTGTGGTGCTTGTTGTTCGGGCTCATTGACTGGTTCTTCTTCAGCAGTTCCATTTGATAATGGAGTTTCTTGAAGATTGACGACAGATGATCTATTGGTTTCTAAATCTAACAATCGTCGATAGGTTTCTAATTCGAAATGAACAGAAAACCAATATTGTTTGCCTATTTCGATGGCTTCAGTTAGATTATTGATTTCATTTATTAAACGATTGTATTCATTATCGAGACGAAAACGTTCTTCATCGATTTGAGTTTTTTCTTTTTGTTTGGCTAGATAAGTATCGATCAATGGTCGATATTCATTTTCAATATTATCACGAGCTTTTTCTGTTTCTTTCAATTCTTCACGTAGATTTTCAACGGATACACGTGTCGATGCCAATGGTGCTTCTTTTTGTTTATTAGCTTCGATTGCTGAAATTTGTGTTTTCACTTGTTCAATACGTTCGGTATAAGCATTTTCAAGAATAGCTTTATTATTTTGTAATAAAACTTGAAAATCTCGTTTGATATCTCCAATAGCTTTATCCAATTCATTTGTATAGAATTGTTGTTGTTTGAGTTGCTCATTAGCTAAATAAATAATGAATTGAAAATTGTTTTTTTTTAATTCTCCTTTTAGTAATTACCGAAATCATTTTTTTCAGTTTCATAAACTGCTTTAGTTAATAAAGTTTTTTCTCCAATCGTACGAAGATTACATTCCAATCGTATGTTATTCAAAACCAAATCGTGTAATTCGTCTTCGAGTTTATTATGCAGATCATTCATTTGATTGAGTTCATTTTGATTTTCTTTAGTCGTACGTTCGAGTTCTTCGCAACGACGTGTTAAATCTTTTAATTGATTTAAACTTTGTTGATAATCGTTTTCTAATTGTTGACGACGATTAGCAAACGAACGATCTTCTTCCAAACGGATTTTATCTTTTAATAACGCGATTTCTTTCAATGCACGATTACGTTTCAAATTGAAATGTTCGGTGAGAACAGCGGATTCATCGATATCAGTACGAAGTTCTTCCATTTTTGTTTCGAGTTCACCGGTATTTTGAACATTTTGATTGTCTAAAACAAACAAATTAGTTCAAAATATGATTGAGTAAAGAGAGTTTCTTACCGTGTTTTTGTCTTTCACCATCGAGTTTCTTTTGTAAATCATTATTTTCTTTGGTTTTCTTTCGTAAAGCATCGACATAACCCGAAAATCGAGTATTTAGTTCATCGAGTTCATGTTTTTGATCTCGAATCAATGCTAGACGATCGAAATTCGAATTTGTACTATTTAAATTGTTTTTCTTTGATGTTATCGTATTAATATGATTTGTTGTGACGGTTTGATAAGAATTTGTCAATGGTACTGTTTGATTTGTGTTTGTCGACGATGGTGTTGTATTTGTACTATTAGCAAGAGGAGCTGTCTGAGCTTTTAAGGCTGCTAACGCTTGTTTTTCTTTTTTCGAAGGCATTTCAAATCGAGTTTGGTTAGTAAACACGAACGAGTGAATTTATCTATGTTTTTCGTCTGAAAGGGATGGAGGGAGGAAGGAGGACCAACGGACATATATATACATATACATGGGCGTATGCGCGCGCGCATACTAAGAAAGCACATGCTAACTGCTCGATCGAGGTAGTCGAATCGATTCGCTTACTTTGCCTGATCATATGTTCGTATAGAAAGAAAATCAGCTGGATAATCAAAGAGTCCATTGTTTATTAAAGAGAAAACAAATCAGCGGATAATCATATTTATGTATGTATGTATGTATAGACTGCATAGAACTAAACTTTTGAAATCGAATAAAGACGAATTGTGTTTATGAACAATATACATTCTGATCTGGATACAGCTAGTACATTCGAGAAATGAAAAACGAAAATGAACTTATATGTTTAGAATCTTATTCTTTTTTCAGTGCTTCTTGTGTATATCGATTAGCAATTGCTAGTAAATAAGTTTCCTCGGAATATCTATCAGAAAATATTTCTAAATGAATTTTTCTTCTCAAAAATCTATAATATTGCTGGTAGAATGAAGCTAAAACAAGACCATCAGAATCTGTGATTGTAACCGAACCTAAAGGAAACAACAAGCTGGTACTTTGTACACGAATTTTTTTGTTTTGATATTTCATCGTAAACGATAAACGATGCAAAAATGAATATTGTTTTTCCATAGTTCCATTGGTTATTGTTTTGTTTTTTTGATGATGAATAATTGAAAATTCCATTGTTGAATTTGAAGATATTCGTTTTTCATTTAATACACCAACTTTTTGTTTAGTTGGATAGGTAACTAAACGAAGATGTTCCAAACGACCATAATCAGATTCAATTCGATAGTGAACAATCTTTTCCGTATTATCATAAACAGTAAATTCAGGTGATTTAAAACCTTGAAATAAATCACGATGAAGAATATATTGTTTTTTGCTTTCTAATTGTATTAAATTGACAAGTAGATAAATTACGACCAATTGTAAGTGAAAAAACATTTTGTTTTGTTGAAACAAATGGAAATCTATGTGTTTATATAGAATTTCTCTGACGAATCATACGAAGGTATCGAATGACGAAAAACAACAATCAAATAATTCGATAAGAAAATGTCAAATAACGTCGAGTTTTAAATTCTCTTTCACAAAAAGCGTATTTATTATTCGTAAAAAAAAAGGTTTTTATTATCATTTTGTTTAAATAAATTTATTTCTCTGTTTGTAATTCTCGTAAGATTTTATCGATAATTCTCTGAACCATATCATAACGTTGTTGATTACGAATTTCGCTGATTCGATTAAGTATATCTAAATAGGATTTAACTAATTTATTCAATCGTCGTACAGATTCATGAAAACCATATTGATAAACAAGATATTTCCAAATGAGAATAATGAATATGTCTTGTGTATATATCGACATTGTGGATTGATAGTCAAGTAAATTCATTGTTTGATTATATTCAACAAGTGAACAATTACTCGAAAATGCTAGAGTAACAACTAAGAGTTTGATTATTGTTTCGTTTGAATCCAGTTGAGTTACTAAATGTCGAATTTTTTCCATTAATTCATGACCATAGACTTCTTTGCATTTGAGGAGAAAATGTTCGTTATTGAAAAGTTGAAATTTATTGGCTAAAAATAGAGAATTGAATAGAACGAGACCAGGAAAGTTCTTTCGAATTAATGATCGTTTGGCGTCGATTTTCAAATGAACAAATTGTGGAATACGTTGAAGAAAGGTTCGAATGATTTCATAGAATTGAGTTAAATATTCGAATATATTCGAGAATTTCCAACGAATTTTCGGCGGTAATGCTGTCGATTGTTCTCGATAGGTTAAAAATGTTTTCATTTGCACACTTTGTTCGTCATAAGCTTGAAGAATATTCGAAAGTATATTCCATTCATCAAAATTTAATACTGAACGATCGATTGATAATTGAGTGTTGGTTGTTGGCTAAATATGGAAAAATAGGATTTGATCGAAGGATAAAATCAGGTCGTATTTCACTTGAACGACTTCATTGTTAGTTGATTTCGATTGTGAATTTGTTCGTGGCATTGTCGTACGAATTAAATTCGCATTCATACCAAGTTGAAAACATTTCTTCAATCGACAAGCCGTACAGAAACTTCTCGTTCGTTGATCGATTTCACATTTATTCTCCCATTCACAACGAAATTCTTTCTATTCAATTCAATTGAAATATTATTTGTTCAAATTACGAAAAAATTGTTCAACGAACATTATCTCGAATTGCATTTCGTCGAAAAAAAGCTTTACAAGACATGCATGTCATCACATCAAAATTAATTCCACGTGCAATATCACCGCAAACTAAACATTTATTCACTTGTTGTTGTTTAGAAGTAATTTCTTCACTGGCCATTCGATGATACGATAGTTGACCTACAAATTACCCACAAGTACTGATCGCGACTGTTAGCTTTGATGACTTACTTTAGTCTGTTTCTGTATATGATCGTTTCTCTTTTCTTTATTTCGCACTTAAATATAGCCATTTATGTCTAGTCTAACAATTTCATTCGATGGTGAATTGGGTACAATTACATCTTTTTTGTGTCGTTTCAGATTCAATGTTTTACATTTCAAGGATATTAATAAAAAAATTGAAGATTTATTTATTGAATTCTCATAAAACAACTACTAGAAATTCATCATTTCAAACTACACATTAACTTCACAAGGACCAATACTGTTACAATCAAAAAAAGACTAAAAACGTTTTTTTTAGTTTTTTGGAAAATGAAATTCTTGCACGAAGAAGGACAAACAAAAAAGAAGAAGAAGAAAAGATCACTAAAATGGAAAACAAAGCAGTGAGACAAGAAAAAAAAGGTTATTCATTCGACTACAGTAAAGTAATTCTTCTGAAAATTATGGTTTTCTGGTTTGTTTGTTTGTTTGTTTTTTCTAAAATTATTATTTGACAAACAATTGGAGTGATAGGATATTGGATTATGCTTTTTAGATTTCATCCTTTTGTGCTGCAGCTTTCACTGGTAAACTATCGACGAAAATTTGAAAACGTGTCAAACCACGACCAGTTTTTCGATCGAAATGAATATTTTGACCGTAGGCCCGGCAAATAACGTTGATTAAAACATTTGGTTTGGGATTAGTAAATTGAACCCAAACGTATGGAGCTTGATATTTATCTTGACGATCGTATTTTCCACTGAAAAACGAAACAATTTCTATTATCTTTTCCTTCGAATCTCTGAATTTAATTTACCTGTAAGGAAATCGTGCGGTATTCAATGAACCACATTTTTGACTTTGAACACTTTCGGAATAGTATGTCACTGGTCCAATATTGTCGACATCAGCCGGTGACTAAATTCCAAAGAAATGTACGTTATTTTAATTTGAATAAATAAATAAATTCAATTACTTCGCCGTAACAATAAACAGCAACGCTTTTTTCTCGATGACCGCATTGTTTACGATAGAAATCTCTTTCTTCAGGTTGAGCACCTGGTTTAGGTGTAAAGCCAACAAGCTACACACACGCAGAAAAAAAAAGAACAAAGATAAATATCACTCGTTCTTTGCCGTTTTACTTTATTCATTTTGACGAGAACACACGGTCGACCATTAGGATATCCATAATCGTTCGAATCTTGACATTCTCCAAGCGAGCTAATTGTGAATTTAGGTGAGTTATTCTCCTCCTTGGCTGCATTGGCAGATTGTTGTTCACCACTATCGTCATCGTTGTCTTTTTTTGCCATTTGATCCTCATTCCAATAGTCTATTGACGAAAGTTACACAAAAATGTTTGTTTGTTTCGAAATGTAACTTACAAACGTCAAGATATTGTTTCAGATTTTTAACATACGTATTATTTATGTCTCGTGATCCAGTTTTCTGAACATAGATTAAGTTTTTATTGGGATCAGGTTGAGGACGAAATCCGAGACCTAACGAGCAAGAAGAAGGAGGAGAAGAAAAAAATCAATTTTCATTTCTTTTTTTCTTATCAAAGCTGTTGTTTCTAACCAGGTGAAAGTGGATTTGATCGTGTACGCATACGTGATTCTTGCAAAATGTATCTCGGTCGATCACGTGGCGACAATGCCATGAATACAGCTAACATTGCACAAAAGAAACCGGCCAAACCAAGATAAAAAAAGAAGTAAAATACTCCTAATTTGCCTGTTGAAGAAATCAATTGTTTAATCGTTCGGAAATTTGCGAATGACTTTTCTTACCCCATCCAGCTCCGTCTCTACCAAGAAATTGTTTCTTCTTGCTATCGTATAAAGCTGAACCAAGACCTGAAAATTTTGCACCCATGTTGATAAGTCTCTGTACTCGTGTGGTAAACGATTTATCTTGAAAAGAAAAAAAAACAACTTGCAATACTGATCCGATTTCTCGGCTTGCCTCGACAAACGATCGTCGATAGTAAAAAATAAAAAAAAAACGAGAGCGAATGAGGGAGCGAGAAAAGTGCTTCGACGATAGTGGAATGAAAAAAAAACGAAGAAAGAAGGTGCTTTATGCCGTTGTATTACGATCGACTACATACAGTTTATCATGCAGAAAAAGAAAAACGAGAGAAATAAATTTTTTCCTCTCGCTTTTTTTTGCACGTAAAGCCGAAACATAAAAAAAAGAAATGGTGTGTGTTTTTTTTTGTTAAAGGGCAACGATTCTATCGGCCCGTTGTTATTCACTTTGTTAAGGAAGAGAAGCGCAAAAAAATCAGTACTGAAAGAAGAAAAAGAAAGAGACGACATTTTTTTAATATTGTTATTTTTATCAATATTTAAATGATTAAGAAAAAAAAGAAGCGAAGAAATTAACTGTGAAAATATTCCAAAAAAAAAGAGGAAAACGGGAAATATTCAAGGTTTTATGAATTTTATGAGACCATTTTCTTTTTTTTTTGTTTCTTGTTCTGCTTCTTTATTTTGTGGTTTATAGGTACCCTCAAGTCTTAACTTTTTTTCTTCTTCTTCTTTCTTTTTTTTTCATTCTCATTTATAGTCGCGTGCTTTTTATTGGTTGATTGAAGGTTATGTAACTAATGACATCACAACAGTTAGCGACCTCACAACAATATTTCTCCTTGTAAAAAGTGTATCTTATATATATATATATGTTGATTGAAATGTTTTTTCTTCAGTTGACTTTAACCTCGGCATGAGTCAAATATGAAAACTGGTAATAAAACAAAAAGAAAGAGTATTCGAAATGTATTTTCTTTCTACCATGAAATTAATAAATAAAATCTTTTTTTTTCTATTTGACTGAATTCCGATTAATCACGAAAAGGAAATAGAGATCGATTGAAGAAATAATGATCATTGATTGATTATATTTTTCAACTGTTAAATAGCCAATTATTTTGACAGTAAATACAAGATTTTCTTTGTTATTCTGACTTTCACTTGGCACATCAAGTATCTAATTGATTTCCCATTAGAATGGGGGTTATTGTCGAGCGGATTTGATGTCAAGACGAAGAAGAAAAAGAATGAGAATAATGATAAGCAAATTAGTTCCTCGAATATTTATCGAAATGTTCTTAGATGACAGGAAATGAACCATTATTATAATATATGCGTGTTGCCTTCTTTTTCTGTAATATTAAAGTCAGATTATTTCCAAATGATTATGAAGATATGCGAATTTCATAAGAAAACAAAACGTAAAGCTGAGCTAACATTAATTCTCCTGATTACAACTGTTTCCTAGCGCCCTCTATGCTCGAATCTATTCGATCGATAAGTAAATAATCAAAAAATATCTTCTTTTATTTGCCTCGAATGTTAATAAGATCGATTTCGAAAAATCGATTGTTCACATGTTGATGGAAAGTAAACTGATTGGTGCGCATTGTAATCATCGATCGTAACAAGGATATTCTAGACTGTCGACACGACTAACTACACAGGCTGTGTGTCTTGTATGTGTGCATATGCGATTGTGAAGTGATGCGTGTATGCTAGTGTTCTATTTTCTTGTTATTTACTCAATGATAAACGTCGTATTTTCAAAAAAACACAATTACTTGCATAGATGATTGTGTATTCGTTGTTACTTTTCTAGATTGTCATGAATCGAACTAATGCAATTCGACGAGCATCGGAAGCGAAAGTAGCTCTGGAATATCCATGGACAGAAACGACCGAAGCTATTGCACGTTTCTATACAGTCGACGAGGCTCAAGGCCTTACAGAACAACGTGTTAGACAAGATCTTGAAAAATATGGACCCAACGGTTGGTTGATTTGCACTGATTTCGATGTTGATTCGACGAATATTTTCATTTTAGAACTCCCTGCCGAAGAAGGCAAACCACTTTGGAAACTCATTTTAGAACAATTCGATGATCTCCTAGTCAAAATTTTACTTGCAGCAGCATGCATTTCATTCGTATGTTTGAGATTGAGTCATCGGCTTTTTTTTCTCTCTCTTATTCTGCGCGTTTAGGTCTTAGCTCTATTTGAAGAGCATAAAGAAGACGAAAGTGTTATCACAGCGTTTGTTGAACCACTTGTCATTCTTCTCATTCTGATTGCTAATGCTACAGTGGGCGTTTGGCAAGTATGTTAACAAATATTGATTTTTAGTTTCAAGCACGATTAACCATGGTTTGTCTAGGAACGTAATGCTGAAAGTGCAATCGAGGCATTGAAAGAATATGAACCTGAAACAGCGAAAGTCATTCGACAGAATCGACCGGGACAAGTTCAAAAGATAAAAGCGAGAGATCTTGTTCCGGGCGATGTCGTCGAAGTGGCAGTCGGTGATCGAGTACCGGCTGATATTCGTATAACAACGATCTACTCGACGACACTTCGTGTTGATCAATCTCTGTTGACTGGTGAAAGTGTGTCAGTTATTAAACATACCGATCCGATTTCGGATTCACGAGCTGTCAATCAGGATAAGAAAAATATCTTGTTTTCGGTAGGACAAAGAAAACGATTGACGTATTTGTTTTTACCCAATTTTTATTGTAGGGAACAAATATTGCTGCAGGTAAATGTCGAGGTATTGTTATCGGTACTGGTACAAGAACTGAAATCGGAAAAATCCAATCGGTCATGGCTGATACCGAAGAAGAAAAAACGCCATTACAAGAAAAATTAGACGAATTTGGTGAACAACTCTCCAAAGTATGATTAAAATCATCGTTTCTTTCACAATAACTTATTCAAATATATATATATATATATCGATTTCGTAGGTTATATCGGTTATTTGCGTAGCTGTATGGATCATCAACATCGGTCATTTCAATGATCCAGTTCACGGTGGATCATGGCTTCGTGGTG
>ERZ778023.1079-NODE-1079-length-47529-cov-53.927434_pt1 | contig 47529 bp, 51 predicted proteins | sample MGYA00375753_ERZ778023 | MGnify/ENA primary metagenome ERZ778023 (study PRJEB29350, sample SAMN05389822) | bioreactor metagenome | isolation source: Ammonium sulfate bioreactor | place: South Africa: University of Cape Town | collected 2014-04-04 ... | reverse complement strand
AAATTTTCATCATCTCCCGTCTTTATTTATTCAATAGCAAAATTCGTTTTTCTTTTTACAATAAACAAAACAAAAGCAAATGTACATTGATTTAACCCGAACATCCACGACAACCACAGTGAACACATTCGACAACTTTGCCTTCTTCTAATTTCTCTTTCGGAACACGACAAATGCATTTCTTATTGAAATTTGTATCACGAGGTTGAATACAACGAAGGCAACAAAGATTTTCATAGCCTTGTTTTTTCCATTGAGCTAAAAGAAAAGAAAACAAATAGAAAATGAAATATTCAAATTTTATTCAATTTTACCAATTAGATTTTTATCGGCAACGGATTGTTTAATGCAATAGTCATATAATTCTTTGCTAATCGTTTTACGTTTGTGATAGAGATCGTAAATATAACGAGACTTTTGATGATGAATTTTAAATATTGGCCAGAGCGTTTCGACTTTACGTTTGCCTTCATGTGGAGCTAATTCAGCTTCACGCATTTTACCTTCTAACTCATCTAAAGTTGGCTCGATTAAATCCCTACGAAATAGAACAAATTAATATTTAATAATAAATTCTAGTACATACCAGCCATCTGGTGGAGGTTTGGTTCCTTTTCGTACTTTGACCATTTCGTATTAATCTACAATAGAATTCATATAATCGTTTACTGAACTTTTTTTTAATAATTCTATTAATTTCTAGTGTTTTCTTGTTCTCAATCTCAAAAAACAATACATTTCTTGGTTTCTTTTTTCAAGCGAATCAGTGAGAGACACAAAGAACACAAAAACACACACACGCAGAAACAAGAGAAAGAAAGAAAGAAAAAGTATAATAAGCAAGAATATTAGTTAACGATTCATTTGTTTGTTTGTTTTTTTTTGTCTGATTATGATGGTCGAACTCGACGTCGAGCGACAAGTTGACGACGTTGTGCTGGCGAATTTGATGTTGATTCAGTAACACTAAATGGATTTATAGTGTCTGATGGGACATTTGCAAATGGATTCGATGGTAAAGGTGGTGGTATTGTTGTTGTTGTTGTTGTTGAAATCGCCGGACTAGCTATCGATGATGAACCACCGAAAATAAATGGAGATGCTGTCGAAACTGCCGATAATGCAGGTGGAGGAGCACCGAAAACGGGAGTTGGAGATGGCGATGATGATGATGGTGATGAACCAAAGCCAAATGCAGGTGTTGTGGTTGATGTTCCGAATGGAGTTATTGTACCGAATGATGACGACGAGCCAAACGGCGCAGTTGTACCAAATGGTGCAGTGCTACCGAAACTTGGTGCAGGAGTTGTAGAATTCGATGATGTGGAAGCACTACCAGCACCGAAAGTAAATGGAGCAAGTGTTGTTGGTGCTGCTGCTGCTGCTGCTGAAGTTGTTGAAGGAGGTGTAAAATTGAAACCACCGAATGCTGGTGGAGCTGTTGATGTGGTTGTAGTGGTAATAGTAGTTGGTGCTGCTGCTGGAGCTGGACTAAAACCACTGCTAATAGTACCAAATGCAGGTATAGTTGAAGTTGATGATGCAGTAGTTGTTGCTGTCGGAACTGGACTGAAACCACTGCTAATCGTACCAAATGAAGGTGCAATTGTTGATGTCGGATTCGAACTGAAAGCACTAGTGGTAGGTGCAGATGTAGTTGTTGTTGAAGAAGAAGTATGAGTCGATACTGGAGTTAAACCAAAACCACCCGAACCGAATGGTGTAGTTGCTGTTGACGGTGCAAAACTAAAGCCAGTGGTACCAAATGGTGCTACTGTACTACTTGACGATGTTGTTGGTGTTAAAGTAAAAGCGCTGGTACCAAATGGTGCTACTGTACTACTTGACGATGTTGTTGGTGTTAAAGTAAAAGCGCTGGTACCAAATGGTGCTACTGTACTACTTGACGATGTTGTTGGTGCTAAAGTAAAAGCGCTGGTACCAAATGAGGGTGTAGTTGTCGTGGTTGTGGTTGTAGCAGTCGATGGGGTACCAAAAGTACTCGTTCCGAACGGACTTGAAGTTGCTGTTGTACCAAAAGTACCTGTACCAAATGAAACTGGTGATGCTGATGTAGTTGTTGTTGCTGCTGTTGACGATGATAATGATGATGTGAAAGTACCAGTACTTGGAAATGTAATTATTGGAGCAGCATTAGTTGTTGAACCGAAAGGAGTTGAAGAAGTGACTGCAGAAAATGCACTTGGTGTAAATGTAAACAGTGGTACAGTACTAGTTGAAGTAGTTGTTGTGACTGCAGGAGTTGTACTAGTACTTGTTGCGGATGTGCTGCTACTCGGTGTACCAAATTGAAATGTCGGTATTGTACTAGTTGTGGTACCAAAAGCAGCTGTCGAAGTAGTACTAGTAGTAGTAACAGGAGTTTCTTTGATTGTCGTTTTCGGTGGTTCAGTTACTGTAGTTGACAGACCAAATACAGGTGTACCACTTGGAAATGTTGGATTTGCTTTCGGAAATGATGATATACTTGTTGTAACACCGAATGCTGGAGTCGTAGAACTGCTACTCGATACCGGCGTTTCTTTGACTGTAACAGCAGCAGCAGCAGTAGTAGTCGTCGGTGTTGAAACAATTGGTGCAATACTACACAATGGTGTAACTGAACTAGCAGTCGTTACAGTCGGTGTAATAGGAAACGAAAATGGAGCTGGAAGTGGATTTTCTTTTATTATTATAGGAGTAGTAGTTACGATTGACACCGGCGATGCAAATGATATAACGTTTTCTTTAGTCGTTGTTGTTGTGACAATTGAACTCGCGATAGTTTTTGGTAGATTCGACTCTTTTTCGATTGCACTTGGTTTTTTATAATTCTGATTAATTGCTCGACAAACCGAACAAGTCGCTGTCTGTGCCGGATGTTCTTTTGTACACGTCGGACATTTCCAAATCGCTTCCACCGGTCTCAACGGTGTAAATGGAAATATCGTCGATTTCGGTGGTTGTACAGGTGGTACAACAGATACTTTCGGTGATGTATCAACACGACATTTATCTGGATAATTTTTAGCGTATTCTTCTTGAGCACGAGCGAATTTCGGCCACGAAAATGGAGTAATATTTCCTAAGACTTTCGGTTTGGTTAGATCGACGATCGGTGCCGATGGTGGAGTTGGTTCGATTGTGATCGAACTATTTGTTTGTAGTGGTATTGACAGGGCTTCATCGCGAATATTCGCCGGTGGAAACGACCGTTGTTTGATTTTTTCGACTGAATTTTCACTTGGTAGAATCTATTGAATACGAAGTTTAAAACTTCATCGTTCCGAATGAGAAATCACTTACATCACATTGAATTCCACATTCTTTCTCGACGACTTTCGTTCGTTTAGGTATTGGCGATGCTGTAGTTGTTGTTGTTGTTGTTGTTGTTGTTTGACGTTCTTCGATAACCGATGTTGATAAACTAGAAAACGACAGAATTCTTTACGAATTTAAACTTATAAATTGATCTTCTTACGGTTCGCTGTCAACAGTTCGATTCAGTCGAATTGAATCCTGTAAAGTTCGTCGACGAAGTCGTTCGATGTAAGGCAAACGACGTGAATTAATCGATGACGAAAACATCGATCGATTGGCATTCGGATTCGATAAGGTTGCAACTGTCGATTGCGATTTCATCGGCGATGAACTCGAATTCGTTACTAAACTATTTGCAAGTAGATAATTCGCTGAAAATTCAGTTGATTTTAGATTTGTTGGTTCATTTGTTTTCTAAACCAAAGCAAAAACAGATGAATTCTTTCGATTCAAATGAAAATTTACTCGAATTCCAGCGGAAAACAGCGGCGATTTAGTCGGATCATAGTTCGATGTTGTACTACGATATGTCGGCAGAATATCAAAGCGTTTCGTAGCTGTGATCGGATGAACCGTTTGATTCGATAACGATCGAAAACTATTTGTTGTGGCTGATTAAAGCAAAAAGACAACAATTGAGATAACAAAAAACAATCAAAGACACGTACTTAAGTCGGATTGATGACCATTGGTTGGTTTAGTTGAAAGAATGTGTTGGTAATTGCCTGTACGCCGTCGTTTTGTCTGTTGTTCGTGTTCGATAACTGGTGTAGTTTCTTCTTCGTCGTCGGTTATTCGTGCTTCTTCATCTTCGATTGACGAACGATGAACGACATTATTTGATTTTGATGTTGTGGTTGTTGTTGTTCTTGTTACTGTTGTCGGTTCAACTGATGCTGATCGTTTTCGCTTCTGAATGAAGGAAGAATGATGTTTGTTTTTTTCTTCACGAATAAATTTAACTTACAGAACTTTCTGATTCGGTGTTAGTTGTAAAGAGAAATGATGGATGGAGAAATTTCGAAACAACATCTTTGACTTTATGCATCATACTCTAGAAAAATAAACGGAATAGTCTTCGGTTAGATATGAAACTATTCAAAAGCCAACCTCATTGTGTCTGTTCAATGACGAATCAAGTTCATTTTCATCGTCATTTTCAGACTCGACTATCGGAGTAGATAGCGAATTATTATCACAAGTAGCACGCATTGACATTAAGCAAACTGGGTTAACACAAAAAAAATAATCAAGAAGCAAAACATGTCAACAAAACTTACAAATAAATGGATTAAAATTGTAACAACACTACACCCAAATGCTTTCTAAAGAACACAAACACCAAATGAGACATTGAAATGGATTGTAATAGTGGAAAAAAGGAAAAGGTAGATGACTCACACTCAACCACTGACGACTTTATGCTGTTGTCTTGCGAAATAATGGTTGTTGTAGTGTAAAGAGAAAAAATATGACGCCATTGTGTGATTTATATAGGTCACCAGTTAATTGGATAAAAAAAACATGTTTTATTGGACCAATAATTCGTTCATATTTTATGACATGATACCTGTGTGACAAAAAGAGAGAAAATACAATACGTATATTTAGCTTAACAATTGGATGGTAATAGAGGTCACTAGTTTACTGCTTTGTGATTTTATTTAAAAAAAGAAAGGAAAGTTCTACAGGTTAGAAGTGATCAATTGGTAATTGATCTGGATTATTGAAAATAAACCATTTGGTTCGATTGATTCCTTGAAAAGCATCTTGAAAACGTTGATCATCGAATGATTCATTTTTAATTGCACGAATAAATATCGAACGTATTCGTTCAGGATAGATACGAGCAATTTTGCCATAGATTTCCGGATCTTTTTCTCCGCTATCACCAATTAAAATGAAATCACGTTGAGTTTGACCGAGAAAGAAATGAAGATAACTCATTTTATGAACAAATGTCGAACGAGAATGAAGAAAATCAAAGAGAGAATTGAGCTTCCAACCAAAATGTCGCATATGAAATGAACCATGAGGAAAATTATTTTGAATAATAAATTCTTGAGTCAATGTATACAATTGATCAGGCATACCGGACAGATAATGAAATGTACAATTCGGATTTTTTAATTTCCATTGTTGATAAACATTGGCCATGCCAGGCACAGACTTAAATGGATAGATGAATGTATTTGCAAGCAGACGAGCTTTATCCAAGACTTCGGAGATTTTAATCGTATCATCGATATCACTAATTACAGAGAGACCCTGGCTTGGATCGATTAAATATGCAATTCCTTGAGAACAGTTTCTATCATTGTATGTTGCATTATAAGGAATTATATCACCGAGACGATATTGTTGAATAATATCATTTGAAACTTCGATTTCTTCATAGAATTCACCGTTGATATCCGTGTGAAGTAATTGTTTTTGACTGGCTATTTCAATTGTAATCGTTTGATTGATTTGATCGGTGACAAAAAATGGTCGTAATCGATCACGATTTATCGATCCATTGAGATAGTGAACATCGTTTTGATTGACAAGATTCTTTGCTAATCGTTCTAACCAATAACTAGCACGGAAACCGAGCCAATTTTCTCGAGGATTATCGCGATATTTCCATCCATGAACAATAACTCTCCATGTTTTATTCGAATTATTCTCTTTTGATTGATAGGCAATGTCAGGAAAAAGTAGAATATCATCTTCAATAAGAAGACGATTATCAATATTGAATCGATTTGTTAATTTATGTACAATATGATGCCATTTATCACGAACTGAATGAGTTTCTCCAAAATTTTGTCGGTTAAGAATAGCCGTAAGAAATAAAGTGAATACGATCGAATAATATATAATCATCGTGAATGAATGAATGTAAATTCTTTCTTTCTACTGTTAAATTGTATTTTTTTAACGACATCCAAAAACAGATGTCACTGTAAAATACATTCACCTGAATTCGATAGAGGATTGTGTTAATGCTAGGTAACTACGTACGAGTTCAATAATTCTTATGGCGGATATATTGAACAAAGATTCAGTTTAATCTAACTATAATCTGACAAGAAATTGACTGATTATATACATTTTTAGATAAAACGATATTTCGTAGTTAGAATAGAAATGATATTGAATTTTCTTTGAAAATAATGTCAACAGTAACAAGTGGAAAACGTTCGACAACACCGAAAAGTAAATATTGATGATAGAAACGAAGTAATTCGTTTTTTGATTTATTCGTAGAACAACGACCTCGTTCGCAATCGCAACAGAAAAGCCGTAATCAAGAAGATGTTTGTGTTCGAACAAGTTTACCACCGTTAGTCGAAGGGCCTGTTTACGCGATTCTTATTTGTCATATTCCAAAGTTACGTTGGAATCCCAAATGTCAATCAGTTAGTCGATATGTCAACGTTAAAGTTTCATGGTGGGGCGAAGATGATACATCGGCAACATTCAAGTACTTTTCACCGATATCAGTTCTATCATTTCATTTTTCTTCTTGTTTTTTTAAAGACCACAAATATCCGGTGTTTCAATAGAATCGAGCCAAACACCAAGTACAACAGCAAAATACTATATCAGAAGTGAACTCAAACAATTTGCTCGATATTTAACAGGTAGATTTACGCTCCAAACAAGAGTCTTACTGTTTTATTTTGAATAGATGCGTCTGAATTGATATTAAAAATTCATGATTCGGAAAGTAATCGTCTCGTTGGCACGAGTAAAGTTCAACATCTCTCGACACTTTCGATTAATAATCCAATCAAAGGTTATCAATCGATATTTAATACCAAAGGTGATAAATTAGGTGAATTATTCGTTGCACTTCGTTTAATTTTGCCTGGAAGTAAGTTTATTATCTTCTTTTTTTTTGTGTTTTGGAAGTAAGAATGTAAACATGGAATATTCTAGCTCATGATAGCAATGAAAATTTAGCAACACTAAGCTGTACATCTGATGTTAGTAATCCAGCATCACGTCGAAATTCCGTTTGTGATCAATTAGAAAACGGGTCTCGAACGTATAAACTCGATCGTCCCGTCAATCAACAGTTCGATTCAACAGTTCCGTTTACTCCTTATACTCAAACGCAAACCGATCTACCAACAGGAAAAGTCGTCGAAGCATTGATCGAACGAGCTAATCGTCTTCGTGAAGACATGATCAAATCTTCATTACCACCAGCAACAACAACAACAACAACAACAACATTGAACATGAATAACAACAATGCAAGTGTTGATATTCTCGATGATGATATTTTCAATCATTCGAATGATTCAATTTTAAGTGACATCGATGCACTAGAAAACGAACAGAGTCTACTCGATGATTTATTGTTTGGCGGTCAAGACAATGCGAATAGTTCGATGAATTCATCGAAAAATCACTCGAAAAAATCACATCCTCGTGGTAAACCACCGACAGGTCGTTCGCCAAGTCCGAGTTTAGCTCGTGTTGGTCACGTCTCGGCTCGTTCTCGTTCGGCACGAAGTCGAAGTCTCGCTCAAAGTAGTGACAGTGACACTGCTTCGCGTGTTTCCTTTGATCTTCCGAGTTCAGATCTAGATGATAGTGCCAACGAAAGTCACGATGACAATCAGCTAAGCAAAGAACGTACTGAAATCCTCAATCACGTTCGTATAGCTCGTGTTCGTATCGAACATTTACGTTTGAATCATTTAAACTCCGATCGAGAATCGCCATCGCATTCGTCTTTTGGCCGAACGAATAAAAGCAAACGTGCATCGACTTATTTCATCGAATATCAATTTCCTGTCATTGCCAATAGTCGTGACGGTCAAAAGAACGAGGCCACACAAGCGATGAAAATCGCGTCGAAACGTTTCGAAATCAATAATGATATTATCTTTTCTCATCTATCGACATATCCGTGCTTATTCAATGAAAATATCTTAAAAACATGGTGGCGATCACTGCTCATCTTTAAAATCTACAGTCGAATGTCGGGCAATGCGTCGCCCGAGCAAATCGGTTTCGCTGTTTTACCACTTCGAAATATTTTGAAATCGACAAATTTACACTACGAACATCATTTGCCTGTGATCGATCAAACACAAACGAAATTAACAAGCAAAATACCGAAGAAATTCTGTCTCGGCAAGTTATTCATTCGATTAGAATTAGATTCCGATTCGAATCAATTTCAATTCGAACTCGATCGACTTCGTTTATTCGAACAAACAACACAACCGAAAAAGAAAACAAAGAAATCACCGAGACGATCGTCGATTTTAAAAACTTTCCCGTCCGACGAACTAACAACAATTACAACTGATAGTTTAGTCGTACAAATCTATCTCTCGATTATTCAAGCACGAAATCTCCCATCGAATGGAAATCATGTTCGAAATCCTTATTTCATTTGTCGAGCTTTTTGGAACGAACAGCCGATTCATTCGGTTGTCTCTTGGGGTTGTTTAGCACCAAAATTCAATTTCGAACAGAAAATTCCCTTGCTACTCACAAAATCAACGCTCGAAAAAATGCACAAAAACTTTCTCATCATCGAGCTTTGGGATAAGAAAACCTCGGGGCCTAGTGATCAATTAATAGGCATAACAAAAATCTCTCTCGAACAATTCTTCGTCTCATTCAAAGACAAACAAATCAGTCAAGTGCTTCTTCGGGCACAATATCCTGTCATTAGCACTGATGCATGGTTGTCGATCATCGATCCGTTTACAGCAACGAGTAAATCTCGTGGCGAAATTCAAGTTCTACTTGCCATGGGCACGCCCGATCAAATCACAGCTGTACAAATCGCACATACAGGCAGCAGTCAATCAAACGAAGAACCGACGACGACGACAAAGAAACCAATCGAACGTTCATCATCATTGATTGAACATAATTTCGAGATTTCGATCGAAAGTATTCACGGTCTGCGCGCGTTCGAGTCGATGGTTTGGGGAGAAAGTGATTGTTTCATTCAATATTCATTTCCAACTCAACACGATCAAAATCGATCGTTATTTCAACTTCGAACTATTCGTACGAATGCAACATTGTGCACATCGGATCCAACATTTAATGATTCGAATAAATTTCGTTATATTCTCTCGACGAATGAGCCGTTACATAAGTATTTCTATGCCGCTTGTCAAGGCACATCGACCATTGAAACGAACATATCGTTCGAAGTTTGGACGAGATTTTACTATCCGAATATTCGTGATCAATTACTGGCTAAAGGCAAATTACAAGCGGCGAAATTATGCGGAATGACAACGATGTTGAATTCCGAACGAGATAATAAATCGACTCAATCATTTCGGATTCCATTGGAAATCGTTCGAGATGATTCGAAGAGTCATCAACATATTTCAACGCCGAACTATGGCGGTGATTTGCTCATATCAGTTGTTTATAAACGAAATATTTTCCAAGTAAATTATTTTTTAATAACAAAACAAAACAAGAAAAATCTCGTTTTTTTGTGTTTTACGAAAACAGAAAACCGACGAGCAAATTCTAACAAATCGTTTTCTTAATTCTCAATCTCAAGTTTGTCTATCCGTTGGCATCATTCGTGCCTGTGGTTTAAAAGTAAAACATCCACACGATCATCTTCTTTTCACCAAACTTCTTATTCTATATTCTTTAGTATGCAGCACAATGTCAAGCTCGACATGACAATCGTTTGAATTATCCATCTCAAGTTGGATTGAATACCTATGCGAAATTGTCCATTTCATTTCTCTCCGATCAAGTAAAACATTTCGATAGAAATCAAAAAATATCCATCTGAGAGAGTTTTTCTATTCGATAGGATTCGCGTACAACTCGAACAGTAGCTCGAAGTTTTGTACCAGAATTTAATCATTCGATTGATTTTCCTGTTTCACTCATTTCGAATCAATCGATTTCACTCGCTGAATTGCTGGAAAACGGTCAACTCAAAATCGATCTCTATCATCAAATGAGTTCATCGAACGAAGCCAACGACAAACGTTCATTAGACATCTATCTCTGTTCAGCAAATATCTCGTTGAAAGAACTCATTTCTCATCATACAGGAATCAAAGGTTGGTATCCATTGACGAATACGAGCCGTATGAATGGAGCCGAGATAGCTGAGCAATGTCTCGGTGGTTTGGAACTGTTCGTTCGATTCGGTCAACAAGACGATCGACGAAAGGTGCTCGATTCAGCGAAAAAACTCGGCTGGAACGATGACAACTATCAAGATGAAGAAAATTTCCTCGATAATGAAAAAGATCTCGGCTGTCTAACGACAGTTTCAATCGAACGAATACAATTTCCGATTCAACTCGCTACACGTCCCGGAAAAGACCGACTCGATGAGCAAACAACGGTGTTCGTGCAATATCGTCTCTATGATAAAATGCCAATTCTAACTCAACGAAAAAAACCAATCATCGATCGGTCTTCGGTTCAATGCGATCTGAAATTTCACAAGGAACATTTGTTTCTTTGCAGTGCGCCATTTCTTTGGTATTTGCGAGAGGAAAAATTCGAAATACAAATTTGGACAAGTGATAATTCGAGTGGAGAGTTTTCATCGACAGATAAACTGCTCGGTTCGGTTTATGTCGATTTGAATTCACTTTCGAATCGAAAACGAAAATCTCATCGATTAAACGCCATTCTGCCGATGTTTAAACACGGATGCAAAGATCTCGGAGGTGCTTGGGCACAAATTCATGTTACAATTGATAAATCAAAAGATTTCAATGAATTACGAGTGAGAAGGAGAAAAATAAAAAGATGATTTTTTAAATTTAAATGTTCGATTTAGAATCGAAATGAAGATGAAATTGAATTCGAGCATCCTCCACAGATCAGTCCATCACAACAGCCAATAGTACCAACAGCAAATAAAAATGTTTTTTCAGTTATTGTTCATATCGAACAAGCAGCACATTTGCCAACGGTTTATTCGAAACACGAGTAACGAACTTCTGATTTCTCATGATGAAATAATATTTTGATTTGACTTTAAGAAATGCACATATCGTTCCGAATCCGTATGTTACTTATTCCACAGCTGATTCTGAACATCTATGTCGAACGCATATTCTCACATTGACATCGAAACCTGTTTGGAATTATCAAAAATCGATTCGTTTATCTCTCGAACATTTGTTCAACGAGAAAAAGAATTTCCTATTAAAAGTCTGGCATAAACTCAACGCTGACATCGAAACTCGGCCAGGTTTGTTCGTTCAATAGGAAAAATTCGAATCAATTCGTTGTTTTAGAATCATCGGGCGATAAAGTTCTTGGTTTCGTTTCGATTGATTTAAGTCCATTACTCTCAGGTCTTCAGCAAATATCCGGATGGTATAATATTGTTGATACAATCGGAAATATTCAAGGACAACTGAAGATTAGTATTGTACCACAAGAAGATCTCTTTCAATACAAACGTATGAAATACAAAATCAGTCAAACACAACCAAAAATCGATTCATATCGATCGACATCATCAATGAGCGGTAGCAGCAGTACGATACCAACATTATTTATTAACGATTTTTCAGCGAGATCGACTACAACCGATCAAACAACGATTATTGATGATGAAAATAATAATAATAGGAAATCATTTTTAATGAATAATCTCCATCGACAATTAGGTGAACTCGATATGATCACCGAACGATTGAAAGCTCGTTTACATTCAGGTTCGGAAGTATCGTCAACCTCAACAGTTCGTTGTACAAGTGTACCACCATTCACAAATATGAGCACTCATCGACAAGAAATCGATAGTACTCGTTCGACATCAACGATTCAAAGTGATTTTCTCGAACATTTCCCGGAATCATTAAGCGGCCGACCGTTAATGAGCAATGGTCTCAATGTAACTGACGCACTATCATATCATAACGATCAAGTTCGTTTAGCACAAGAACTAATGACAAAAGCAAATCATCTACTTGAATCATCGAAAGATTTCTTTAATAAAGCAACACCAACACCTCCACCGCCTCCACTGCTTCCAGAAACAACAACAACAACAGTTGTCGAACGACCATTATCATCGCCACCGCCTATGCTACCAAATTTTAACAATACAACGGAATTTCATATCAAACTACCATCACCAGTTCACGAAACTCAATCTCCCAAACATCAACAACAACAACAACAACAACAGCAACAAAATGCTTCAATAATCTGGTCCGATGAAGAAGATAACGACCATGATGAACAAAATCAAAGTTTTCTACCAATCGGTTTACCTCCAACTCAACATCGTTTGCTCGCACACGCAACCGAATCTCCAATATCTTCCCCATCACCACCGCCACCATTGCCTACAATATCAGCTTCATATGAAGAAACTCCCGAAGTCGATGTTGTTCATATTCGTCCGTTGAATAATCTCTCAGCATTTAATTTCGATTGTCAACAATTGAACGAAAGTTTCTCACCTCAAGTATCCGTTCGTCGGACAATATTCTCCGAAGAACAACAACAACAACAACAACCACCACCACCACCGCAATCACCTTCATCGTCGTCAAGTTCGGATACGTCAGTTATCGATTCGAGTTGGGTCGAACAACGACGACCACTCGTGCACGAACGACCACCATCTAGACAAGTAGCTTTCATTTTTCATTTCAACTAGTTAAACGAAATGAATTCTTTGGTTTTTTAGCCACCAAGTCGTAGTCCACATTTAGCATTTCTCGATCGACCGTTGCCGAATTTCTTTCCAACAAATCGCGAAATGGAAGCATCAATGAAACAAGTTTCTCAAGCTCTCACAACAGCAAACCCATCATCAGTAAACATGAACTTTTTTCATCTTTCTTTTCTTGAAAAAAAAATCGATTTCGATAGAGACTAACTCCGAATCCATCGTCGCCATCGAATACAGTTATGAAAACAATCATCGAACGATTGCGTACAAAATCGTCGAATGATTTACTACGTACAGTATCACCAGCCGATCCGACGCTACTTCAGCCAAATGAAACGTCGAATGTCACACGACTAGAGAAAATCTTCAAAACAAAATACACACCATCCAACTAAAAGACATTATATTTTATTTTCTCTCTCTTTTTTTTGTAACAGTGATGCAACTCGCTTCTCATCTTTTGTTCAGATAGTTCGATTTGACAAAGAAAAACAACCATAACAAATAATGCTATAATAATAATTGTAGACCTAGTCTAGTTCTTGTAATGATATCTCTATCAAATAAATAATTCTCTTTTCTTTTTTGTCTTGGGTTTGAATTTCAATTTTGTTCTTTTTCTTTATCGTTTGAAAAATGATGAATGTGATAGAGTGTTCGACGGATTCTGTTCGACTTTGAGAGCACAGTTTCATAGACCAAGCGATTACAAATATCAACGCTTAGTCTGCGAAACAGTGACCTCATGTCTCACGAGTAAATGTCTATCACATTCACGAAATTTTCTGTTCAATCGAATCGAAATATTTATTTCGTCGATTAAGCAAAACACTTATCGGTGATTGAATCATTTTCCAACGGTTTTCATTTCGAAAATCAAAAAACACGTGCATGAACATATAACTCGATTGACTTTCTTTTCCTTTTAAGATATGATTAACGGCTGTCAAATATGGACCTGCCACCAGTTCATATGTGTGTTTTTCTAAGTCGAGAATATGAACAATTGAAAGCAAAAGTAATCAAATTAAAAACTCATATCATTCAACTTGAACAACGTATACCAGAGAAAACTCGTTCGTGTTCAATTGCCTGTCAAGCTGATATTCGCGGCGTACAAAAACGTTCGAATTCACCGACGAAAGCTGATCTCGAAGACGAAGAACGTTTACGTCGATTAATCAATGCTCAAAATGAATTATTACAAAAATATGAACAAGAATCCGTCGAAAAACGGTATTCTCAAGCACGACGAACGTCACCATTGATCGAAGATTTCGAACGTCGTTTAATTCAAAGCCGAAATCGAACCGAACAAACCGACAAACGAGCTGCTTCCGCACAAAAACGTTCGAGACAATTCGAAGAACGTTTTGAACATATGAAACAGAAATTCAGCGTATTCGACGATGGCTTTTTCGAAGAAGTCAATCATCTCAAATTTTCCCTTCAACAAGCAACACATCTCAATCGAGAATACGAAAAAACAATCGAAATGCTTAGTGCACAACTTGGTATCAAATATCCACTCGATGGGTAGATCATTTTCATTTTTATTTCATTTAACGCAATCACAAAAAGCTGCTTGTACAAAAGAGAAGGAAATAAAGAAAGAGAAAGAAAAAAAACAAACAAAATAAACAATACATCGTAGAGAATGTTTGAAAATATGTCAGTGATATTGAATTGTTCATTAAAAAGCTAAAAATTCTACGTTTTGTTTTTTTGTATAGATAAAAAGAAAAAAAAATAGTTTGTGTCTGTTTCTTGATTTTTATAAGAATGTTTCGATTTTTGGCGTTGATCGATCATTATTTCCATTAGCCATTGGTGATTTACTTTTACTGATGTCGGATAGATTAGGAGATTCTTCATCAACATACATGATATTAATTCGATCGTTTTCGGATGAACTTTGATGTAACAATTTCGGTCGTGCTATCGGCGATCGTCGTTGTTTGATTGACGATGTCGATGATGTTATATGATTTTTTGATAATCCATTCATACCATCAGTCGGCTTCGTATTAGCATGATTATTTGGTGTCATCATTGGCGATGACATCGAACCTGTTTCATCATAAAAACGTTGATGATCCCCGTAAAATAGACTTTTGTTTCGATTGAAATGCTCACCATTTTGTTCTGCATTTGACATGCCAACTTCAGCTAGTATCGCTTCTTCAGCACGTTGTTGATGTTTGTGTTTAGCCACTTCACTAACCATACCTTCGGCAAGACTATTCAATGTTTCTAAACGTAGTAAATTTAAATCAACATCTTGAAATTTTTGTTGACGATAAACATCCGATGAACGATGAACATATAATGCAACAATATCACAAATAAATGTTGCTAAACCAAGAATACCAATCAATGAACCAATATTCAAACTCAATGTGATGACATCAAATCGACCAGCTTGTCCACTAACCTACAACAAACGAATTCAAAATGATTCTCGTTCTCGTTTCTTTTTTTTTGTTTTTCATACAGAAATAATAAATCGAAGGCCAAATGCTTTTGTCAACGTTCGAAACGATCGATTCTGATGTTTCCAATGTGAAGCAAAACTGAAAGCAAAAACGCTCTCAACAAATCCTTCTCATTGAATTTCTTACCGAAAATTAAAACCTTGCGAAAATGATTCTTCTTTAAATCTCGCATCTAACCGTCCGAATGAATATTCGGGCAAACATAATTCTAATGGTTTATCTAAGTTGCATTTCCAATCAATTTTCACTCGTATAACACCGCCTAATGTTAACATTTGTATTTGTTCTTCACGGTCAGTTTCAACAAGATCTAAGATTGTACCAACACGAAATATCGGACAAATCGGATGATGATCAGGTTCGAAATTACATTGTTTTAAATAATTCGCGTCTTGTTGAATATTTTTTCTTATAACTTTAAAACGTGGAAATTCAATGAAATTTTTAACAAATATTGTGAAATTAAGCGCATCACGTATTGGCTTTGGTATATCACGATCGTTCTCCACTGGACACCAACCTTCTAATTCACAACGACCAACTAACGGCCGAGAACGATTAGCTAAGGTTGTATTTTTCAGCAGACATCGACCTAGATATCAAAATTTTAGTTGATCGATACTTTCGTTTCACTTTATCTCTTACCCGTCCATTTGCCATTTGCCTAGGAAAATGAAAGAGAAAATGTGATCTGTCAAGGAACAAAAACCGATTTTCAACGAATTTACTTTTTGAAAATCTTTATTCTTCAGACAATGAGTATCTGTGAAACACTCGGAGATTTTTTCATCGGGAGATTCTTAAATCAAAGACAAACAAACATCAAAACTATCGATTTCAAATCAAAATCAATTCCAACCTGGACAAAGTTTATGTTCTTGATCGGTTCGAATAAAATTCGTCATTAAAAACAAAGCATTATTTTCTTGTGGTGGAACAATATAATCTGACAAGAGAAAAAAAAATCATATAAATTTTCTTTTTTGTTAAAATTCTACCTGCGCCATCGATGACTAGAGTTTGATTATTTGCTGTTTGATTATATCCAATTCCCTAGCGTAACAAAAACGATTGAATTAATTTCGTTTTCGATCAAAAAACATATCGACTTACTTTAACTTTCAGTGTTATCGATGAGATAATCGATGTGTTCGTTTCTTGATAACCCTTTTTATGTATCATTAAATAGACAATGCCGTAAATTAAAATAAGTAATTGAATCAATCGACATGTCAATGCAACTTGAAAACAAAACAGACAAAATCAATTTTTAATCATTTGAGAATCAAAAGAAAAAATAAATAAGAAAATTAATCAAGCTATTCCCATGATTAATCGAGTTTGTTTTCAATTTACTTGATATGGAATGAATGGTAACAATTTTTGGTGTTTCATATTCATAAACAAATCCGCGTACCATCGATTTTAAATTCGAGGGTGAGAAATACTCTCGCAAGGATAAACATTGAACGGTGACAGGCACAGAACCAGCTGCCATTAGTCTGTTTTTATTCTTGTTGTTATTGTTGTTGTTGTCTAACTAAACGAGAATCTAAAAGAGCAAAACAACGATATGTAGAACACTTGATCTTCTTCAGTTGATTGAGTCTTATTTGAATAACAATATTATTATTGCTGAAAGCAACTCAAGACATTTAGACAAGAGTCTTGTTATGTTTAAATTGACACGTGTTAAGACGTTCTGATAAACATCTATCAAACTCTCTCGAATATCAAACAAAAGACACTAGCCATGTCATGGCATTTGGTTTTCTTACGCTAATATCTTGTTATTAAACATACAGCAAAAAAAAACGATCTATCCGAAATTAGCTAATCATTTGCTCGAAAGAACGGAAAAAGAAAACTACTAAAATTAATAATATTAATCTGATTGAGTTTCTATTTGGATTAGCATTCCATTGATTCGAACATCTGTACTAAATCGAAAATCTCCTCTGTTTTTCTGACATCTGTCTATTTTCTTCATCTCTTATTAATTAAAACACGATTGTTTTATTTAAATACCTCGTCTTTAATCTAATCAATAAAAAATAGCCTTGATCAAGAAAAGAACTCGTCGTGCATTTATCTATTTGATGGCCTCGATTAGAAAACACAAAGAAATCTGCTTATGCACATGTATTGTTATAGCTTAACTTCTTCTATCGAAATAGAAAAAAAACTAATATACAGACTTTTCCCCTGGTCTATTTGTCCTGATAGTTTCTACGTTGATTAAAGCATGTGTACTGAAAGTACACCCACGTCGAGAGAAAAAAAAACAACGTTCTTTTGTCTCATTATTACATATAAATCTATCGATTTTTTCAAATATGTTTCTGTAGCCAATGATTTCCGGAGAAAAGTATGAAGTCTGAGAGGGGGGCGAGTGAAAGAATTGCAATGACAGATGTAAAAATTATTTTGTTCTTTGTAATATCTGAACTAATCAATAGAAATTCGTACTGATTGTCTCTAGTTAGACATGAGAAAAACGACATGCTTGACTGTCGAAAGGCGAAGTCTTTTGAATACTTCTCATTAGTTCAATTTCGGGAAAAGAAAAATGACGGCAATGCACGTAAGATAAACATTATATCCTGTCAAGTTAATACAACATTTATCTTCTTCATTCGTAACGATTCAGTTGATTAAAGTCGATAAATCGAAGAGCCAAAGGGAGACAGAGAAAGAACGAAAGAGAACGAGAGAAAAGAGCTAACTAAGTTCATGTCGAATCGAACATCTATCAAATATTGATCACGGAAATTTCCTATGAAAAGAAAAATAAAACAAAAAGTCCGCTTCTTACCCAATGACAATCAATTTATTTAGTTTTTTTCCTCTTGATTAGATAAAGAGATGTATTAATGCAGATTCGAAAGTCAATATCTGTATATATATATACATACATGCACACGAAGTCATCGACAAAGAAAAGAACAGCAACAAGTTCTGTCTGACAATAGATCAAGAGGCGAAGCAAAAAATGCATCCAACGAATAGAGCAGTGATTGTAAGAATAATTAGCAGATCGATCGGACGTCGGGAGGATATTCCTGTTGATCGTCGTTTAGTTCTCTTTCTTTTTCTTCTTCTTCTTCTTCTCGGGTTCTTTCGCTCTGCTGTTTTCTTCTTGGCAGCTTGTATAGTTTTCCAGACTCGAGAGAATGTATATAAAAATAATATACAGCAGACTTTCTAAAGGAAATCATAGCAAAGAAGCGAAGACTTTTGCGTACTAAAATTAAAAATCGAACATTGTTTTTAGTATTCACTCGAGAATATGACATTTCCGTACTGAAAACGCGCAAATCAATGTTCTGCTCGAGAGATAAGTTTAAAGTAAGTTTTTTACCATGAGCATTGAGAGAAATTAATGAATGCACCAGAAGAAAAAAGAAAGAAAGAACTGAACTACTGCTACTCGTGACTTTCTCTTAACAACGAGTAGTTTAATATATTTTCTCATTAATCAAAAAACAAAAAAGAAAACAGAAGAAAATAAAACGTCGTGTGAAGAAACAGGACACAAAAAATGATTCAATGAAGTTCTATTAATGATCAACATATTGTCCTAAATTGATATTCTTTTGAAACCAGATGGAGATGATTAATATCTGATTCCTTGATTTGATTTTTTTGCTGCAATAAAAAAATCGAAGCCAACATAAATATTTGTTGTCCTAATCGTCATCAGGAATTGCTGGTAGAAGTGGAGAATTCGTGTTAGAGAGATCTTGATGTTTTTCTCGGTAAATCGATTCATATCGAGTTGTTTTAGCTTTTTCTTCGTCAAGAATCTGTTTGTAATGACAATTGATTTCGAAATTGTCCAATTCAGTCATGAGATATTGTTCGCTTAGATGATTATTTTCTTCTTTCAGTGCTTCGTATTCTTCGAGTAATTTTGAATATTCTTTTGTATGAAACAGAAGAAGAAGAAAAAAATATTTAATTTTTGATCATAGGAAAAGAAGAAAACACAAAACCTTTTTCTAAATCTTGTTGTAATCGATACGTCTGATCGGCATTTTCATTTAATTGTCTCAATTGTTCGCAACAATCATCTTCAAGTTGTTTTCGTTGAATAACAAAATCTTCAGTTAAATTTTTCAATATATTCTGTAAACGAACGATTTCATTTTCATCATTCGATGATTTTTGATCGTCACATAATTTCTCGTCATTACTTTCTTCGCATGCATATTTTCTATTCAAATAATTCCTATTCCATGTTGTACCTTTAGCAATATTGAGTTGTTTACCATGAAAATAATGAGGTTTATCAAGAAGAATACGATCAACTTGATCTAGATAAAATTATTCGATTATTTCGAATGAATTCATTCGTCTCAAATACCATAATCAGCAAATTCAATGAGAATATAATCGAACGCTTTTTCATGAGCATATTTACAAGCATAGAGCATGCCATAAGATGAAAAATATTCGCGTAAATCATCAAGATATTTATCAGTTGGAACGAATGAATCGACAATGATCATGAGATCACGTGATGTATGAATATGTTCACGGAGATATTCGCTATCAATCGGAACTGTACGTTTAACATATCTAAATAAATACTTGAGAAATGATTTTCTTTCGTTGTTTTGCTTTTTGTCTGTTTACGTACAAGATACGTCCATCGACTCGATGTGGTCGATTTTTCATGCAGAAATTGACCATGTCAATATTTTCATAAGTTAGAAACACGATTCCACCGCTATTCGGTGATAGAAAATTATAATGACTGATTTCTCCGAATTGTTCGAAATAAGTTCTAGGGAGAAAGCAACAACGAAATAATTATCTACTATTCAATCAGACACGTACAATAAAGTATGTGGTTCGGTAAGATCATTTAAACCGCTGATAAATATCTCGCACGATCTTTTCGATGACATGGTTTCAATGGATCTGAAAGCAAACTAATCGATGATAAATGAATTTGATTTTTTTTATTGAAAACAAAAATAAAAACAAGATCAGTTCAATTATCGAAATTTTCAATTAAATTTAACATATATTCTCGTGCATCGCTCATTTCAGTTGCTAATAAATCATATTGGGTTTTCAAATTATGTACATCATTTTTTAATTTCAAATTTTCCTGTTCAATTCGTTGCTGTTGAATCAATTGTTGATCTTTTTGTAAGATCAAAATTCTCATTGAATCGATTTCAATTTTTAATTGATGTACTAAACGTGATGATTTATCGATTTCTTGACAAAGTTCACCGATTTGTTGATTATGAGCTAATTGTAAACGTTGAATTTCATCTTCATATTCATCCGAACAAGTTACACCGGGTTCAATTTTTACTATTCGTAGAATATTCTCATCGATATTCATCTACAAATGTGTATTTTTATTGATTTCGAAAAGTAGCAAAGAGGAAAAAAAAGAGAATTATGTATTTATTGTCTAATGTTTACATATACAACACGCACACAGAAAGAGAGAGAGAAAATATTTAAATATGAAGCATACTGATGATCTTCTCGATACGTTGTAAAGCCGCATCGAACATCGAAATTTTAATTGAGAATAAATCGGGATCATCAATCGAACGTAGACGTTCGAGTTGTTCCATGAATTCTTGTCCGATCGCTGAGCATTTCAATTCACGAATGCGGATTTGAGCGTCACGATCGAACGATTCGTTGTCTAATTTGGCGTTGAGAATTTGCGTCTGCGAACGTTTAAGAATCGAATTCGCTAATGATTGCGAATGATTTTGATGAGGCAGACGTCGAGGTGAACGATTGACTTCGTCACTGATAGCTAAGACAGTTGTCGAACGAGCAAATCGAAATTCATTCGATGGAGGCGGAGGCGGCGGTGGCATTTGGATTTTTGCATTGATTTCCTGTGCTGTTTCAACTGGCATTGTGTTACTTTTATCACCGAATAGCTGAAAACGAAAGATGAAGATCAGTGAAAAGGAAATGTTGGATTTACATCGAGAATTCGAGTTGTCTGTCGAGTGGCACGATTTGCTGGACGAACAATCGTTGGAACTTCATTTTGATCCAATCGTTCGGGCACGAATTGTCGTTCATTGAGATTCTCAGCTAATGGTTCACCTGGCTAAATATGCCAAAAACAAAAGATTCGACGAGATTGATGTTAAACAGAAAAAAAATTTACATAAAGTCGAACGTATTTGTACAACCAAACACCGAATGGTACATCGATATTTTTCAAAAGTATTTCATCGACTTCCGTTCGTTCGGGAACAACTAAAATCAAGAAAAGACGACAATCCATCGAAACTATCGTTTATTTCCAATGATGATTTATTTACTAAGTCCGGGGCCGGTATATCCAATTCGTCGTTTTTCGTCCATTAAATGTCGGTAATCAAAACCGAGTCGACTAGAGGGAGAAATTCGAATGAATTTTTCGGTGGACAACAAAATTCAACTCCTACTCGCAAGCTTGTTTTATCGAATAACTAGCTGGTACAGCGTTTTCATCTCCATATTGTTCATGTTGTTTACTAGATCAATCCGATTGTATCGAGAGAAAGGAAGGCAAGACAAACAACTTACTGAACAGTTGATTGACGTGATACACCTGTTGATGTACGACGTGCAGCCGATGGCATAGGCGTATGAGCTTGATTTCGAGGAAATATCGAACTAAATCAATAGCACAATGAGTTGCTGGTGTGTTTTTTTCAAAGGCATTTTCTTACGGTCGAGATTGAGGAGGAGGATCACGTGAAGCTGAATTCACACTCGGTCGATTTGTTTGACGATGTGCAGTTCTAGAAAATAACGAACGTGCTGATTTTCATTGAAGTAAAACTGTATACTTGGCTTGTTGATGTGCAGCTGGTGATGGTTGACTGAAAACAAGAATTTCAATCGAATTAAATTGATGAAAAAGGAATTTTTACGGTGCAATTCGTCGAGTGGATTGCTGATGTGAAGTTGGCATCGGTGGTCGGAGACCGGTTGGTGCAGGTGGCCGTAAGCCACTTGACAGAAACAAAAAAAACACATAAAAATCGATGATTTTATGTTAAAATACGATGATTACCTCGAACGAACGGCTGTTGGTGGTCGAAGCATGATTTCAATCAATCAATATTTGTGATTAACGAACGAGATAACGGTTCGATATTGAAATCCGTAAAACAAAGGTCTTTGTCCCATCGAAACCCGCCGATGATGAACTGTTTGACGAAAATTGTGAATCATCATTGAAATTTTCTTTTTTTGCTCGAAAATTTTCTTCGAACAATCAATAAACCTTGTCGAATAAAAGATGATTTTCATTAGCAATAGATGTCGCTGATAATGTTCATTGAATCGAGGTAGTTGTCTTAGTAACATATCTGAGGATTAAACAATCACTTGAGAGAGCAAACGGAAGGAAGAAACAAGCTCAATTTCTCGTTTTATGTCTCAGTCAATTGATTTCCGTATCAATGATTTAATTAATGAATATCTCGATTACAAAGGCTACTCGAAAACAGTCGACATATTTCGTGAAGAACGAACCGATCGTCAAGAAACGATAACTAAACTTACAAACAATCAATTACTTGAGCAAGACAAAGAAAAATATCGAAAAATTAAAGTAAATTCACATCTTCAACATACATTTTGATTTGTGTGGATTTAGGAGGATCTATTGAAACAATTTGATAATGGAAATCGAGAAGAATTCTTCGAACTTTGGTCAGAATACATTCCTTCATCAATTATCGATAATGATCAATCGTTAAAATCACTTGAGTTTCTTCTCTACACACATTTTGCTATTTATTATCTTCGATCGGATATTCCGAGTAAAATTTCTAATGATCGTCTTGCACAAGAAAATATGCAAGTACTTAAAACATATCTGGAAATGATACGAAGTCAATCGATATCTCAAACAAATGAGATTCTACCGTTATTTGCTTTGCCGTATGTTGCCGAGCCCGATCAACATGAATCATTTCGAGATCTATTCTCGGTTTGTTTCGAAAATTGAAAAGAAAACAAAAGATGTTGTTGTTGTTGTTGTTTTTCCAGGATGAATGGTTAAAACAATTGCGAGTTAAAGTATCGAATTTCTTCGATTGGATTTTTACGAATCGTGCCATTCCAAATCTAGTCGATTTGCTTCAAAATGGCGAACGTACATCACAAATTCTCGGGCAAATCAGTCACGAAAACGAACGATTCAAATATCAAACTCGACAACTCAATCGACAGATAAAACATATCAGCACAGACTATTGCAATTTAATTAGTATAACAATGGAGTTAGTTGAAACATTACAACAAGCGATTGTTGGCAAGATGATAACAAATGATTATATCGATAATGTTTGTGCGAGACTTGGCCTTGCGAGATTACAAGAATCGATTTTACATCGACCAGGATCGGCATCGATCGGGTTAGTGTGTCGTTTTCTTTGTTTTGTTTTCTGTTGAAAGATAATTTCGACATTCTAGAACCGAAGATCCATTTGTTGATAAACTTGATTATGGTAAAATCAAACGTGATATTGTCAATCCGTCAGTGAATTCTCGTGAACGTGCACTTCTTCTTCAAGCTCTTCGATGGAAATTAACCAAAGCGAAATCAGATTTTAAACGTGAAAAACTTCTCGAATGTTTTATCGGTTGTGATCTACTCGGTTGTCGAACTGATGTCGAACAACGAGCCAAAGTTCTCAAACAATTCTCATCGGTTATCGGTGGCGATACGTATTATGTCAAAGAAGAATGGGCTCGTTTGATTAATACGATTGCTTCGTTGAGAAAAGGACGAAATTATTTAACACCGAACGATTCGTTGATTTTAGCTTTACAGAAAACAGCCGTTTCAGAAGCATCAGATACAATGATTCGACAGCATTTATTAGCAGCCTTACAGAAATTGAGTTTAAAGTATTAGGAAAAAGAAATAAAGTTGTTTTTTTTTCTATTATCTGATTTTGATTTTTTAGACGATCTGTTCAAAGTTTAATGATCAATCATAATATTATCAAATGGTTGATACCATTATTGAATAAAGCTGATCGATTATCAGATTATACTCTAGGTTACTAAAACGATTTATAAAAATCTAGTTTATTAAAAATGATTCTTTTTGTTTCTATGATTTTATTAGAATATAGTGTTGCATTACTAATGAATTTATGTCTGCGTACAGGTGGTCGAAAAAAATGTGCTGAAATCGCTGAACAAGCTATTCTCGTTCTTTCAAATCTTCTAACTCATCCAAATCAAGAAGTAATCATATATTTGATTAGTAAAACATAATAATTTCTATTTATATGTTGTCTATAAATAGACTCGTCCGTATGTAAATTCGTCGTTGTATTCAATCTTAACTTTCAAATCAATTCGTGAAAAAGCCTTACAATTGGTTTGTTGAATTCGAATAAAATCAAAATTGAATTTCGTTTGTTTGCTTAGAGTCTCGATCAACGTCTTAAATCATTGATTCGAACTGAAACAACCAATTCAGAAACCAAAGGTCAACTCGAGTTTTTACTCAATCTTCTCTATAAAGGCGGAGATCAAGACGGACGACAAACATCAGATAATGAACAAGATAATGACGATGTAAAGAAAAAAAAAGAAACAAATTTTCAATTTACATTTGTTTTTTCTGTTCAGGAAGATCAAGATATCATGGAAGCTGATTTAGATTCGAGTGATCGATTACGTGCTACTGAACAAGAATTAAGTGGTGAGAAACTCATCGATATTCAATATACATCACAAATAGCTAAATCAAGTCTCGATTCGATTGTTCTCAATCGACCAGTAACACCTGGCCAACTACGTCAATCTCAAACGACTCTCACTGTGCAAACATTAACTCAAGCCAATGAAAACGAACAGAAAAAAGCCGAAATCAACATGTATAGAAGTCAAAGTAATGGATTCGAAAGTACAACTAAAGAATCGATATCGCCTGATGAACAAGACAAACCATTGGATTCACATCGATCCAATTCACTTACATCGAACTCGTCATTTTTCGAATTAAATCAACAAAATGCTTAGACTTTATTTTCTGTGAATATGAGTACATCTAGTTCATTGCTGAACGGATAACATCCTTGCAAAGTTCTTCTCGTGCTTGTCGATCTCGAATTTTGTCTTGTAATCGTTCTCGATGTTGTGCATGAAGTTCTAATTGATTTTTAATATCATTATTGACTCCGCTAAGTTTTCTATTGAGACGGGCTGTGACCTAATTTGTTTGTTTGAAAAATAAATGAAATGAATTAGATTAGGATTTACTTCGATTTTTTGTGCGAGCTCGATATCATGTGGATATGTGACGAAACTTGACACTTTGCCCGGCTTTTTCGAGCCAATTCGACCGACACGACCCGTCCGATGGATATAATCGGACATGAATCGAGGAAAATCATATTGAATTACGTGTTCGACCCAATAGGTATCGACACCTCGAGAGATAATATCTGTCGAACACATGATTAAATTGCTTCCAGTTCGAAAATCTTCGAGATTCTTTGCACGTTTCTGTAACAAGAGAAGATAAGAGATTAGTTCTGTTCTTTGTTTTTTCTTCAATTGAAATGATTTACAGTGTCTGTCATTTGACTATGCATAGTGAGAATGTCGATACGTTGATCTTGAAAGAATTTCTGAAGAAATTGAACTGTTTTCGTTTTATTACAAAAGATTAAACATGAATGATTTTTTGAAAGATCATATTTGACAAGTTTTAGTAATAAACCTAAACAAACCGATGATGATGATTGATAAATAGAGAATTTCGAACGAAATCAAACCGAGTTTTTGCTGAGGACCAATACGATAGAATTTCTGAGGTATGTGTGGCATTAATCGATGAACTGACGGTGTCGTCAATTTGTTCAATTGATCTGACTATGAGAGGAGAAGAAAAAAAAACAAGAGATTCCAGTAAAACGATCAATAAAACAAACGCTGATTAATTCTTGAAGACTCTCTTCAGTTGTTGTTGGAATTGTTGCTGAAACGAAAACAAGTTGTACAGCTGGTGGAGCGTCATGTTCAAGATCATTGACCGGTTGTACATCGATCTAATTCGATAAAAAATATTTCAAATTTGTTTTCAGCACGAGAGTTTATGTCGTTACTTCTAAACGTCGAATAATTTCGACAACAGCCGGACTAAATGTTATGTCGAGAAGTGTATCTGCTTCATCGACGATAACATGACGAAGATTAGTACCAAGTAAACGACGTTCAATACCGAAATGTTCATCTTGACGTAATAATCGTAATAGAACACCAGGCGTAGAAATAATGATGTCCACAGGACCAAGTTTGAAATTCAATGGATCCTATAATCGAATAAAAAAACCAACTCATATAATGTCGAAAATTTGAATCGATTACTTTATCTGTATTAATTCCAATTAAACTTTTCGTTTGAACATCTAATTCTTTGAAAACATCTAACATTTCCTACAAATAAATTTGTCAATCGATGGTAACTAGAGATTTTTTTAAAATCGTACTTCGATCTGTACAACTAATTCCCTCGTTGGTGCTAAGATAATCGCAAATGGTGCATTATCAATATTCGCCGATTGATTATTTCGTTTCCATTTCAATAAAGATTCAATTAATGGCACGAGATAAGCCAATGTTTTTCCTCCTCCTGTTTCTGCTGCTACAATCGTATGTCTACCTGTTCGTAATTCAGGTATCACTCTCGATTGTGTCGATGTTGGATTACGTATGTTCACTTTTTGTAAACTTTCGATGATTTCCGGTTGACATTCAAGTTGTTCAAATGATCCAACAGTTGATTGTGTCCACGATGGATTTTTCACATGTTGATCGATTGTAAAAAAATCACCTTTAGACAATCGATGTTGCCAGGCATTCGATGCTATATGTTTCTCTGTCATATGTCGATATTCACGGCCGGGATAATGATTAAATTCTGAACGTTTACAGGCGACTACGGGTGGTTCTGTTCGATTCTAGAATTGATTTTTATTTATACAAAATCGACAATCAATGAAACGATCGAATTACTCCCGGTGGATCTTCAGCTTGTTCTTTTTTGTAGACTTTTTTTGCTCGTTGTTTTTCGATATTTTTTATCATTGAATGTGGAACTGTGATTTGATTTTTGCTTTCAATTGGTTTCTAAATATATTCATCGAGATTTGTTCTTTAAAATCATGATTGTCATTTGGATTGACTTACGATTTTATACGAAGCAATCGGCAGAAAACCAATCGTTCGAGGTCTTAGACCCGAAAGTATTCTTCGATAAACAACAATCATCTTCAACAATAACAAAAAAAAACAACAACAACAACATTTTTTTTATTCAAAATCAAATCAACAAAAACAATTCAAGTTGATGTTTTCGTAATTTTTCTTCTAAATTTTCTACAATCGTTAATTTAACTTTATTCAATTGACCTGTATTATAAACACGATAGATTTGAAAATGTTCATTCGTTCGTTCTAATGAACAGCAATATTGAATTTCATTGTAGGTTATCGGTATTAATTGTCGATAGGAGCTCAATGTACTTTTCACTTCGATGTAGTTCGTCGATTGAGTTTCGAGATTTTTTAAAATGAAATCATACGGTCGACCTTGTTCGACAAATTCATTCAGCCAAGTGATTTCATAATTAGTTGAATATTTCGAACGAAGATATTCATTGACCCATTGTTCTCCTAAGATCAGAAAATCAAAAAAAAACAATAAAATGAAGATGTTCATCTACCCCAGCGACCGATTTTTTCTAAGGATTGTTGATTTGAACCGATAGTCGAATGTCGATTATCGACAACTTGTCGCGTTAAATCTTCGATATTGAATTTTTTCGTAAAATCTTCGAGAATTTCGACATTCGTTTGTAAACTATCCGATTGAATCAGATCGAATCGAATGTCGGTTTGTTGTTTTCGATTTTCATCACGTTTCTTCTGTCGATACGCTTGATATTGTTCTTTATCGTGTTCGATAGTTTCCAGTAGGAATCGAACTTTATTTTCATTGATTTTCGATTGAATGTCTGGCATCGATGATTGATTCGATGATAATTTCCAATGAAGATCATTGAAATTCAGTTGAAATTCTTGATATCTCGCGAATTCATCGAGATTTGTTTGATCGTGATTCGAAAGCAGATGAAGAAAATTTCCTAATTGATGAGTTAATTTCGAATGAGAACTCGTTTTTGGAAAGAAGATTCTCGCAAATGAATGATAAATATCTTGTTCAAGACAATGTCGATGAAAATAGAAACGATTTTCAGTCGAATTGTAAAATGATTTTTCATTTTCGATAAAACAAATCGAAGAATTATTTTCCAGTCGATAGATCAATTGCAAATCATCGACGATAACAATTTGTAGATGTTCGAGAATCGAGACGAAATTGATCGATTGTGTCCAGGCGTAAATCGTCGAAAATTCAGCTCGAGATTTCATATACATTTCAACGAATGGAAGTAAAGGCGAGAGAAGACTTTCGATTGTCGAGCCGGATGTCGGATTTTGAACGAGATGTTCGATATGAACGATGGATGAGAGTGAACGAATTTGACAGAGATCGAAAAAACGTTGAATATGTTCGTCGTTGGATTGAACATCGAGGAAAGTCAGATGAGCATTTCGAGAGAATAAGTCAGCGAGATGTTCATCATCGGAAATCACGGGTTGATCGACGAGTGCTAACCAACGATTATCGATTGTTGGAAATATCGATTTAGTCGAGATGAGCTGAGGATCTATTTCTGGATAATATTTGCCTAATGTTTGAAAGACCAGAAAAACATCGGAAAGCAATTCTTTCGTTCGATTTAATGTTGTCAAATGAACTAAAATTAAACTTTCATGAAAAACAAAAACTCTAAGTAGACATCTTTAGTGATTTACCGAGAAATTGAATATATTCATCAAATTCCGGATAGATTGGAATTGAAAAAATGTCGAGAAAGATTGTCTTTTGGGATTTGTAGTAGAATTCAAGTTGAAATCGACTTGACCAAGAATATTTTCGAAATAAATTCGTCGGATCAGTCCAATAGATTTCATTGATATTCACAAATTTTCCTTGAATCATACTATCGAATTCATTCATCGGTATGAAAAACATTGATTTCGTTCGAATGAATTCTCTGATCTCATTTCGATTCAAATTCTCCGAAAGAAATTCGTAAACATTGTTTAAATGTTCTTTGGACGTACAGAATTCGATCTGATCAATCCACTGATTGAATTTCGTCATAAAATCTTCGATTGTTACTCGATCAATAAGACCGAGATCACGACCGAACGCTGAATTCAATTCACAATCGATATCGAGATATTGAACATGAATATCGAAGAGACTTTCGATAGGTTTCGTCTTTTGATAGACGTTCGTCGGTCGATGAAGACGAAGGAGTTCTTTCAATTGATTTTCTTCGTAAATGAATTCAATCGTTGGTATCCATTGTGATTGTCGAAGAAACGAGAGAATCGATTGATTTTCATCGGACCAGAATTTTTGTAGGGCAAGAAATAGTTTTCGATTGATTTTTCTCGATTGTTTATTGATTAGTAAAGTTAAGATTTGATTCGTTTGATCGTTTAACGGAAAGAGAAAATCACGAACGTTTAATTGAGAAAAAAATTCGTGAAGTCTCTTTCGATCGTGAATTTTCCTCACATATTCATCATCTAAGAACGTCCAATCGATGCCAGGAAAATCTTTAGTTAAATCATAAGGATTGCCGTAAGCTGTCGAGAAATGAATTACAGATCGTTCAGAATTTCGAAATTGTTCATTTGTCGATAATTGAATTATCGATTTCAAACGTGTCAAATCAAGAAAATCTCTCTGAATAAATCAAATCACTGTTTTAAGAGTGAAAAACAAAATGAATTCCTTACGTCTTTCAGCCAAATGTCATAAATAAATAAGACATATTCGATAAGAATCTCTTTGGATTTATTTTTCCATTTATTTTCATTTTCAAACATTGGATAAATATGTTGTTCGCAAAGAATTTTCGATGTAAGTTGCAGAATGCCTAGTTTTTCCAGGAAAATCTGTATGGATTTCGAATTGATCCACAGTTGATCATCGAGAATAAGCAGATCATTTTCAATGACATTCGAAAGATGAAGATTTTTTGTCGAGAAAAATATCTTCTCATCGAACATATTCAACGAAATGAGTTCCGACTGATTTTTCAATGGAAAAATTTTCAATGTTTGAATTTGTTTGAAGAATTCTGCTTCGGATTCGATAGGTAATTCATTAAAATATCGATATAGACAAAGAAACCATTGAGATAGATTAGCTTTTTGTTCGCAAACGAAATTATCCGAATTGAGAAGAGAAATTAATTGTGACGATTCAAATCGTTGAACGCCAAGTTCGTATAATTGTTGTTCGAAATCGATGAGATCATCTCGAATGTAGAATAAACGAAATGTTTGATAGAGAATCTCGGGTGAAAGAAATTCACGAATGGTTGAATCATGAATGATAATACATTCACTCGGCAAATGTCGATTTGCATCGTTTAAAACAGGAAGAAATCGAGTTGACGAAAGTAACTGTCGAATTTTCCGACAGATTGACGTGAAAAGATTATTGTAAACGGAATTTTCATTCGGAAGAAAATGCAAAAATAATCGAAGCGAATCAATTGGCAATAGATTTCGTTCGAATTCGAATGCATCGATTGCTGATAGATATAACATTGGTATTTCATTGAGAAGAAACTCATTCCAAAGATTATCATTGAGAATATCTTGTCGAGATGAAGGCAATTCGAAATCAGCTTGAATTATAAACGTAAAACCGTACGTTCGAATTGGGAGATAAGCAAATACGTCCTGTTTGATTAAATCGAGAGATTTCGTGTTGGTTATTTGATTTAATGGAAAAGCAAGAGCAATTTCTGTTGATTGAATATCAGCCTTGATCTGTTCGGGAATGTTGAGTTGTTTTTTAATGACAAACCATTTATCGATTTGATTGTTATTCGAATGGATTTCAATGAGATTCGAATTGATTCGATCGATTCGTTGATAGACTTGTCGAGTTGATAATAAACGATTGTGTATTTCAATCGAACGTAAACGATGAAGAAATAACAAAATCGACGGATGCAAATGATTGAAATTGTCGATTAACGAACGAAGTTGATTGTGTGTCGATGTTTTCAATGGAAGACAAATTCGTGTTGACCAATCGAGATATTCATTGTCTCGAGATTCGCTTTCAATCCATTCAGGTAGAATATAACCAATCGAACCGTGTTCAGCATTGAAACATATTCGATAACCATTCGAATAGATCTCTGGCCGATCGGTTATCGTAAAAACTGACTTAAATCCAATGCCTTTCTGTCCGATATAACCTTGTTGATGTTTGCCTTTCGTCGATTTTCCGATGTCACATAATGCACGAATATGTTCTTCGTGAAAACCGAGTTCATTGTTATAGATATTCAACGAAGTTTGATCGAGAACAAACAGTAGACTTGGATGAGTTTGATAGTGATTGTCATCGGCATTTTGAATTAATTCGAGAATGAAATGCATATCGGTGTTGTAGAGTTCTTTGCTGAGATGTTCGAGTGAACGACCGATGAGAGATTTTAATTGATTTGTGAAATGTTCAGTTTCGTTGGAAAGTGTGAGACCGATGCCGAATTTTTCACGACGAATCTGTCCGATGACATCGAACGGATGACTTCCGGAACAAGAAATTTTCGTTTCAGAAATAATTGTTGATTTTGTTTGCGCAGTCGTAAGCGAAGATTGAGGTAAAATTAATGCCGATGGAATTGGTTCGATATGAAGATTTTCTCTCGACCAATCGGTAAAACCGAAATGTTCTCCTAGTTGAATGAATTTATTTATTTGATGTTGATCGTATTTGTCTAAAGTTTGCCAAAGTGAACGTCGTATTTTCATTTGATTTCCTTCGATTTTGACTAATGGCTCGAAGAAAATTCGTTGTAGAATTTTCGTAAGCAAGAGAAATGGAATTCGAAGGAGAAGACCTTTGAAAAATTCGTAGAATTGCTGATTTAATTCAATAGAATAGAGAAATGTTTGAAAGACATTCGAAAGAAGTGCTAATGGTGCTTGAGAAATGGTATTCGATTGAACGAGAAGATGTACTAAATATCCGGCAGATAGGTTCACATCGAATCGATCGAGTGATTGTTTAAATAGTTCAATTGTTGAATTTGTTGGAAGTTTCAAAAGTGTTTCACAATCGATTTCAAGTGTACAAATTTGAAATCGACGAAGGAAATTCTTCAATTGACCTAATTGACAACGAAAGTATCGATTCCATTGAGTAAATAAATGAAGATTTTCTAAAAATGGACATTGTTCAATGAGATCGAACGCTTGTTTTTCGAGATTTCTCGGATGATTCGTATTGAGAAATGATGTTTCATTGAGAACTAAACTTTCGTAATGAAGAAACGGTAATTTCGGTTTTGATTTTTGTTTGATTTGATTGATAACGGATTGATATGAACCGTGTCCAAGTTGTTCGAAGGATTGAACTCGAAAATGATAGCAAATCATTTGTTCAATATCGATCGTTGGATCGGACACGTGAACAATGTACTGTTCGAGCTCATCGAAGGAAAACTGTTCGAAAGATTTTTCGGTATTTGCTAATTGAAATTTCATTTCGGATGAAATAAGATTTGGCTGATTTTTTTGTAGGAAATCAAGAAAAGTGCCGTGATTTAATTCGTGAAAATATTTGACTTGAAATTTCTCGCATAGTCGTTGTTCAATTCGTGATAGAAACGATAAATTCAACGATTTCAAACCGTTCATTTGCTGTTGAACTTCTTGAATAAGTTCGTTTTGATTCGGAAGAATTTTTTTCGGTTCATCATTATCGCTTTCCGATGAATCGAAATAGATTTTCTTATTCGAAACTGTCGGTTCACTTTTTTTCGATCGTTCGATTTTCGTTTGATCAAGTTGACCATGACAAATGGCGATCTGAAAGATATTCACCAACATTGGATCACTTGTAACCGCATGTAAAACATTCGAGATCTTTCGAAATGATGAATGAGCTAAATTCAATTTTTTTTCAGTTATTCAAAAGCAAATTTGTTATTGTTGTTTTTACTTTGACAAATCTCACGAGTGATTTCAATTAGATCATTGATAATTTCCAATGGTTGCATATTCGCATACATCTGTCTTAATTCGAGATTTGTTTTTTCGTTTCCTAATTTTTCGCTGATCATCTTTTGAATTCGTTTGACTTCATCCTGAGCTAGATCATTCAAGATTTGATTCAATTCTGTTCGAGCTATTTCCATAGTTTTTCGTTGATTTGCTTGCAAAGCTTTGATACACTAGACGACAGAACATCAATCGATTTCTGTGAAGAATCCTTCAATTCAACTTACATTTCGTGCTAAATAAACTGTTTTTATTCGAATACCTAGCTGATAGATACTTTTCACTTGAACTTTCTCGGCAATGAATTTGAGAAAATCATCGAGATTAATTTCTTTATCATTTTTCCATGCATATTCTTTCGTCATGTATTGATCGAGATATTTGAGAATATCCGAACTTTTGAGATCTTTTCTCACGCGTTGATCCGTTCGAAGATATTTCAAACGAAAGAGTTCATCGATTTTTGGTTGTTTCTCAATTGGACCGATGAGTAGATCATCGAATGATTTCTTGAAAAAGATTCGTGCGAGATCAGTTTCTAATTCGTTAATAGTGCCGAGTGTTTGCCAGTAAGTGTACGCATCGAGATAGGTGTTGATTTTATTTTGTGTACGAATGAGATTTTCAATGCACGAGATTTGATCGGCACGTTGAAGACCAAGATGACCGAGATCTTCGACTTGAAAATAAGTGAGAATACGCCAGACAACATCGTTCCAACGAACAAGTTGACCTTCGTCATGAAGAAGAACGATTTGTTTAGCTGCAATTTCGTTGATATGCTGACAGAAATATACACGTGTATAGATTAAAGAAAAATGACGAGAAAATGAGAAGTTACTTGTAAAGGAATTCGATGGATGACTTGATTTATTTGAGCCGTAAATGGGATTATATTGGGTGTCGAAGGAAAAGGCGAACGTAGAGAGAATTCTAACGGATCTGTACTCGTAGTTGAATCATATCTGATCGTTTTATTTGTGACTGAAATAGCAGGTGCTGGTGGCGGAGTTGATGTATCTGAATCGGAACTATCTGATGAGAAAATAATATGAGCATTTCCTGATGAATCTAGACAAAATGAAGTTAGATGGAAAAAGAAATCTCATTCGGTACTTGATTTCTTTTTAACTGTAGACGATGATGATGATGATGATGATGGACTTTGTTTTTGTTTTTTACGTTTCGATTGATTCGTTGGTGAATACTTTTCGATTAATTCAGTTAGTTTTTTTACATAGAGATCCCACGGTGCTCGATCGATGTCATGTTGGCGTTTTAGTTTTTCTGTTTGCTTATCATAATCATCTTTCGAAAGATGTTCATTTTGAAATGATTGATCTAATTTCTTCTGTTGCGATGTATAGGTAAACATCGTAGATTTTATAGCTGTTTCAGCAAATTCTAGGCCTTGTTTAGCTGATGTATATTGTTGATTATTTTCTAACGAATTTTGTTTGACTCTAATTGAAGAAAAGCAATCAGTTTCAGTCGAACGAAAAACGTGAATTAGTTAGATTCTATCTTACAATTGTGAAACAGTCGATAGACCAGCTGATGTCGTCGACATGATGATGATGATATTTTATGAATTTATATGAAGAAATTTCTGTCGAAAAATTATTATGAGTGAGTGCAAGCTTTCACGAAATATATTAAGATAAAGTAACGATTGGTTTGTTAAGACGACTGAAAAAAGAGGTCGTGAGATATCGACGATATGACTGGTGCCCTTACTACGAAGTTAAATACTTCGAATCATACACGCAATTTATGCTTCGTGATGAATGAAATATTAAACTTGAAGAAAGGGCCTCCAGTGATAGGACTCGTGGGGCCCGTTAGCTTCATCTTTCGATAGAAGACAGCCGGGCTTCCCCACATTTCTGTGTTGGAACGTACCACCCGAAGACCGGAAAGCGCTTTGGAGGACTTTGAAAAGCCATCCTACTACGAAGAATTGGTAGGAGAAATCAGAAGTCGACTAGTGACCGTTTGACACAAGGCTAGACAGACACTTCTAGATCACTGATGTGACTGAGGAAAAACGAGCCTTTTTATACTGATTTTTTTCTTCGGGGTTATCTTGCACAACGACTAGGCAATAATTTCATTTCCATTGTGCAATATTCACCCAAACGACGTGGCAAAGGGCAAAACAAGATTATTTTCGATAGAAATACGTGTAAACGCCTTGTTTCATAACAAGTCGAACAAAACAAAACAAAACACAAAAATAACACTATTCGTTAAGCGTTCTCTGTTTCATTGAGTTTTTTTCGTTTCCAAAGCCATTGTTGTCGTGCATTTTCTGTATCACATCGTTGCATTTGAAGATGTCTATTATCATCCGATAATGTCAAACATAATCTCGTTGATACATGAATTAATTGATCATGCTACAAAAAAAAATAAACAAAACAAAAGATTTCACATTCCTATTCTGTATCTTTTTAAAAACTAACTTTTGAATATTGCCAACGTTGATTGCCTTCTTGTCCGTGGCATTTGAAAGTAATAACTTTATCATTCTTGCCAATATCTTGCATACCTCCAGGATAATCTAAACAACCGTCATCTCGACGAATTTCCCCCATTGGACTCAACATAAAGTACTAGGAATTATAATTTCAATGAAAACAACAACAAAATGTAAAAATCGACTCAATTCTACCTGATTGCCACCTTGTTGATGACAGGGAAAACCAATGACAGCTTTATTAAGATCTCTATGACCCGTACTTCCATCGATACAATAAATTGCAGCTACATTTCGAATCTGATGAGAAAAAAAATCAATATTAAATTTGAGTTTTTCTATTCTTTATCTCGCGTACGTCACCCGATGCAATTGCATGTGAAGGTATAAACAATTCCGGATAGATGTTTTCTAGATACCAATCAAATGATTTGCATTCGAGCTTTTGTCGAAGTAATTTTCTCGATGTGATATCTCCATAAGTACCCTTTGAACACAAAAGAATCGATGTCAAAGACAAAAGCTCAACGAAAATGTAATTTACTAATTCATAATTAAATCGTTCGTAAAAAAATTTCTAAATAGAATCATTTTTTTGTTCAAAGAAAATATGTCGATTTGGATGTGTCAATACTTTATAATCATCGAGCCAAACTTCAGCAAGTCGAATATTATTTTTTCTGATAACATTCTCGCCTGGTTTCCATTTGTAAGGCGAACGTTTTCGAAATATATGTCCAACATGCGAACAAGGTGCTGTCAATAACGAACCGCCACACATCCAAATTCGAAATGAAATCTCGAGATTTTCTCCGCCCCAAATATCCATCCCTGCATCATCTTTTCAAACAAACAGAACAATTCTCAAGAACATTTCCTCTCAATTGACGTACATGTTCCAAGATATTCAAAATATTTTTTGCTTATTGCGAATAAACCTCCAGCCATCGTCGGCGATTCAACAGGATCTAAGAAATGCTTTCGTTTTCGTTTGACTCGTTCGGGTAGTGCATGCCAAGTAAACACTAAATTCCAGTCGAAACCTCCGACAATCACTGATTCAGCTGTTCCGAAATTGAATTTCAATGTATCATCACTGATAACATCGATGACTGGCGTCATAACGATCGTCCAATTTTGTGAAATTGGATCGACTAAAGGTGGAAGCCAACCGTCAGCTGCTTCGATATGTGAATCAAGAAAAACAATCACATCACTTTTGATAGTTGCAGCGCCGACTAGACGAGATCGAATGAGACCTTCACGTTTTTTCTGTCGAATAATCGTGACGATTTTCAGATCTTTTATGTATTCATCTAATTGGTCTTTTAAATGATCTTGAATACGAAAGAGAAAAATAAAAAAAAAGATTCTTATTTTAATTCAAATATAATTGAAAATTTACCCATGTCAGAGAAATCATCGACAAGAACGATTTCTTTCAACATATTCGGTGGACTCCGGTCGATAATCGAATGTATTGATCGCAGTAAAATCGACCAAGCCTCGTTATGAAAACACATAACAACACCAGCTGTTAGTATTGGTGCTTTGTATTCGATTTTTCGACAGGCAGGATCACGTACATCGGGCAAACTTCGATGTACGGACATTAAATTACTTGCATAGACATTGAACGCATGTTTTTGAAATTCTTCTTCGTATTTTCGTAAATCATTTGGTAATAATTGATTTCGTTTCAATTCAATGCCTTGACCCATTTCGCCCGGTCCATTTGGATCGAATTTCGATTCGTTAATCACTGGTGCATTGATCTGTTCAATTTCTGGATGTACGACATGTTTTTCTTCTGAACTAGACTTCTGAGTAGTCGTCGTCGTCGTTGTTGTTGGTGGTGATGGTGTTTCTATCGTTGAGGCCTTTTCGACAGGTTGTATCGATATTTCTCCATCGACCTTCTGTCTATTCTCAGCTTCATAGTTAAGAAAAACAAGTGCACAGATTAACCATGTCACTGGTATACAGATCATACAACGACGAAGAATATGTCTCACCATGATCAACAGATTTATCTTTGGCGAAATACGAATAAATTATTGAATAGAACAACGTTTCTTTTTGTCGACTTCACGGATCAATGAAAACACCTTCACGTGGTTACTACTCTTGTTTACATTAAAACCTAAGCGTTTCATGGACAAACATTTTCTCTTTCGTTTTTCGATCTATTCGTAAAATGATTTATTTAATTATTTATTAATTAAAATTATTAAAGAGATTCATTATATATATCAACAATAGAAGAAGAAGAAGAAGAAGAAGAATAAAAACAAATGAATAATTAAGATATATCTTGACGTTTCGGCGGTCGAACTGTCGAATTTCTGACAATACAATCTTTCATCCAATTAATTCCTTCATTAATTCCATCACCTGATAGAGCCGAACAAGCAAGTACCATGCAATCACGTACGCCTATTTTCGATGTTGATCGATTGAAAGTTCGTTTTATTTCTGGTACATTCATACATTGTTCAAGATCTTGTTTATTACACGACACTAATAGTGGAACATTGGTTAATTGTTCGGATTGTAACATTTTATCGAATGTTAACCAAGATTCTTCTAAACGTTCTCGATCAGCACTATCAATTATATAGATTATTCCATGACATTCAGCATAGTATTTATCCCAAAGAGATTGTAATTCTTCTTGTCCACCTAAATCCCAAAAATTCAAACGTATATTGCCAATATCAATCGTGCCTATATTACAACCGACAGTTGTCGTAATTTTCGATGGATTCATCATTTTATAATTGGGACAATATTTCGTTTTCGTTTGTTCGAGATAAGTTGTCTTGCCGGCATTATCAAGACCGACAATTAAGATGTAATAATCATCTTTCTGTGTTAAATACTGATAGAATCCGGTTAATAATGCCCACATAGTCTCGGTTTTTCTTTTGGAATGATTATGATTTCATGATTTGAGTTATTTACTTTTATTACTTAATTTTTTCAGGCAAATCAAAACAATCCTTCATAGATGTCAGATGTTCACATTAAGAATGTGCGTAGTTCTCCTAATGAAACTTTTGTTATTGTTGAATTCATATGTTCGAAAAAACATTCAAAATTTTATATTTATATTTATTGATGATTGTTGTTGTGTCGTTATTGGTTCATGTTATTCTTTTCCCTCTCCTGTTCTCTCTTTTTCTTCTACTGATCCAACTGAGTTAATAATTAAAAAACACTTGTCTTTGAAGTTTGATTTCTTTTCGTCTACTTTTTATAATGAGAGAAAAATCGAAAGAAAAAGAATGCAATCTATTGTGACGGGATACTTTATTCGTTTTTTTTTCTATATTTCAAATCGTTGTTTTAAGTCTAGTTGACATATTGTATCAATGGCTTGTGAGTGCAAATAAACGAGAAAATAATCTGATAAAATCTCATTCGAATTCTTTTCTTCAGTCTATGGTTCACTTTTCTCGAATGTTACACCATCAAATAGTAGACGTGTCGAACGTCATGCTCGGCATATTGCTTGTCCACAACGATTGAAATATATGCATGGTAAACGATTGATTTCGACGGAATTTTTTCCTCAAATAGATCACTTGCAGGTGTCAAAGATGGATACATTCCGTATGTTGAAGATTCAACGTATCCAACGGCACCAACGTCAGCAAGAGTCAGTCCAGCTGGTCTATGTAAGTGAAGACAATTGATTTCATTCGAGAATTTTATGTTTTGTTTGGTGTAAAATTTAGATAATACAGCTGATGCTTGGCGTCGAGAACTGATGGGTTTAGCGCAACAAGTTCAGACATCGGTCGATGAATCACGTTCAGCTCGTTTAACACAACGATCTCGAAAACAAAATGAAAATTTCAATTCGAATTCATTCACAGGTGAAAAACGATTATTAACTGGACGACGTTCGAATACGAGCAGACCAAAATTGTTAATTGATGAAAAGCCGACAAATAAAAATCAAGATACTGGCATTTGGGTAAATGAGAATTTGTTTGTTTCTATTGACTGTTTGTTTTCATTTCTCAAGTTATTACCAATTCTTTGTTATACTCTACAAGTTGACAACATTTTCGATGCACAAGAATGGTTATTAAATGCGAATGCAACTGGTTTGATTTCTATTCTCGAAATTTTCTATTTGAAAAATAAATCTTCTTCTTTTTTTCTTCTTTCGATTCCATAGAAAAACGCTTAGCAATGGAGTTAATCAGTCGAACAATGCAAGATATGCAAACTCGCGAAGAAGATCTTTTTTCTGAGTCAATCATATCCGAACAAACAACTCCAACTATGAACAAGTTTCGATTAACAATCGTTTTCCTATTCATCATTCGAGTTTTTCTAGTTTATATTGGCCATATAAATTCTGGCAACATCGAAACTACCAACAACAACAACAACAGCCATCGCCATTACAACCACCACCGCAATCGAAATCATCGATTGATCTTAACGATAATACATGTGAACGTGCGACTTCACCCGTTCGATTTGTCACACCTCATAAACAATCATCGACAGTATTGAATCGATCTAATATGGAAACTCGTTCGTCATTATCTTCTCGAATGCTAACACCGATTCCTCCGACTCCAACGCCATTGCCTTCACGTCGAAATCATCGTATTTCAACTAGTCGCAGCACAATCACTAGTTTCGATGGGAGATCAGTACGTGGCAAAACGCCACTAATTTAAACAACGAGGTTTTATTGATTTTTGCTTTGAGTTTGTGCCTTTTTTTTATTCGATCCAATACAACGAATTACATATACAAAAAAAAAGAACGAAAGAAAACTAATTTTTTTTAACATGTTTTGCTTTATGCTGACGACTAAAAATAAATATTATTTTTTATTTCTCTTTTAAATAAGATGTTCTTTGTTTGATGATGCTTACCGCTGTTTCATTGGATTGATTCACTCCGGCTTTGGCTCGTTCGAGAGCTTCTGGTTGAAGACTTACGCTACTTTCGCATTTCCAGGGACCATTGATAGTTCCTTTCCACATACGTATTCTTCCATCATCACCACAACTGTATAAAACAGATCCAAAAACATTCCATGACACTTTCCAGACCTGAGAAAAAAACAAAAGTTCACTGTTTTTGTATAAAAACGAATGCATTTACTGTTGATCCATGTTCATCCAATGTAATTATTCGAACAATATCGTAGGTCTGAGCTCGATTATCATTGCTACTATTCAATTCTCCTCTAGACAAAAAACAACAGACTTTGATATCGTCGAGAATGTGTGTACGAATCTCTACTTGGCTGGTTTAATTGTAAATAGATCGATATCATTCGATGCTACTGCTAGAAGATGATAGGATTGACCGAAATTCGGAGCAAATTGCATGTCTTTAACAGCATGTTGTACTAATGTATGAACACTAGTTAAATCAACTTTAACGGCTTTTCTACAAAATAAAAATCATTGAATTTTCTTTCAAATGAAAAAATTGCATTTACCGATCGGGAGCATATTCCCAGAGTTGAAGTTTAGCACCGGTACTTGTATTACAATCATCACTTCCGACAGCAATCAATGGTGGTAAATGATGTCTAAAACGAATTCAATCGAAATTCAGAAATAAATTTAAAAAAAAATAACAGAACAATTTGTTTACCTTGCTGTACTCCATGATATACAACTTACATTCGACATTTTTGTCACGATCTCTTCTTTATTGACGACATTTGCATCTTGAAAATCGTAAATACGTATGCGTCCATCGAAAAATGCAGTTGCCTAAATAGATTTTGTTTTTCGTCTGTAATATATAAAAACAATCAACAAACAAGTATTAATCCGAGATGTTTAGGTGCGAATTGTATTGCAACTGTGTTATAAGATGATGAATGTGTTCCACTGTCTGAACTTGTTGATCGTTGTTCGGATGAACCGAATAAGAATGCTTCGAAAAATGCCTCTAATCAATTCATAACAAAATATAGATGAACCATTATAAAAACAACAATAATAACAACATACCTTTATTAACCCATTTTGTTGCATGTTCCGATGGATCACTCGGTCCTGTTGGAGTCTATTAATTAAATGCGTTTAAATTGAAAATCAATCAATGAATGTAAACATACTTCACACCAAACATTAACAAAACGATCATAGGCAACAGTTGCAAGCATACCACCGAATTCCGGATGAGCCCATGCTACTCTACAGATATTCAAGAGTTATATTTTCATTTTCAATTCTATTATTTACTTAATAAATGGTCCGGTTTGTACAGACAGCTATTTACAAAAAAAGAAGTCAAATAAAATTATAAATTCTCAAATATTCTTTTTATCATACTGAAAATGAGCCCGATTGTCGCCATGTATCATCGTCATGTATGTCATAGATCTATTCGAATTGAAATCATTTGATGAATAAGCAAGAAAAATGATAGAAACAAACTCGAACGTATCCATCACTCGAACAACTTGCCATACGTGTTCCATAGAAATTGAAAGCTGTATCATGAATAAAATCTCGATGCAGATTTTTCAGAAATTTGAACTCATCATTTTCATTCATTTTTGTCTCTTATGACAATGAAACATATTTTTCATTCAATTTATTCATTGGTTAAAACCCTTCTACTTAGATTAACTGATAATATGAAATCGATAGCTCGAGTCATCTGCAGGAAAAACTTTAGGAATTTTTATTTTTTAATGATCAAATGAACATGTTCTTCCATGCAACTAATTGGTCGTTTGTTATGTTTGTTAAAATCTTCGGTGATATTAGCAGTTTCGACGAGCTCAATCGAACATGTTGAACCTATGAAAAAAAAATTTTTTTTTTCACAAAATCAAAAGCTAAGAAAAACAAACAAATTACCAAATAATTGAGCGATGTCTTCATCGGATAGGCAATTAGGAGGACCTAGATATCAAAAGTAAATATACGTAAACTTGAAAATATAAAATCAGAAAACAAACCAGTAAAACCAGGTTCGTTGTAGTACATTGCAACAATGTATAATTTTGTTTGACCTGGCGTCATTAATCGTAAGAGAGTATCACGATATCTAGAAAATATTTTTCAATAAGAAAAAAGAAAAGTTGATGATTGAATAAAAAATAATTACTCGGCTCGATTGGCAGGATTAATTGCAACTAGACCTCCACGATCCCAAATATAATCGATTGTTGGTAATGGACTAATAAAAAGAAATTTTTAGATTATAAAAAGGAACGACGATATTTTTACGGATTGAACGTAAAAAAATCAGCACAGTAGATTGTTACTGGAAGATTATTACCCTAAACAATAACAACTAGTATGCTTATTTTTGAGTCAACAAAATATACTTTATAGGTTTTATATTTGTCATTGGTGATGGCATATTCAATATTATTTTCTTGAAAAAATGCTTCAATGCCTACTGTTGAACATTCAACACCAATAACTTGATTATTCGAATCGAGAACTGCTTTCATATCGACAGTTTTACCACACAATGGAAAAAATACGCATTGTTGTTGTTCACCGGCAGCTAATTTTGATAGGACATATTTTTGAAAATAACTTTTTTTTTAAATAAAATTAAAAAAATGTCCTTAAATATGAATAAATATCAATTCGAATTACCTATTGACTGCCAATCGATGAAAGCCAATATCATTTGCACGCCATTTATTATCCCAAAATTCGAAATCTTTATTTTGCGGCACTTCAATATTTGATGCACTCATCGTAATCGAAAAAAGAAAACTATTCTTTATCTTGTATCTTCTAGAATGAAAATAGGAGGGGACGGGAGTTGTGTTTCTTTTTGTATTTGAAAAACATGGTTGTTTTACTTTAAAGCCAATCAGATTTCATCATTATACGCTCACGAATTTGTCATACTACTGTCATCAATTATTAAAAATAGCGATTGGTTTTGGGCTAGACGTCTGCGTCATTCGGTTTTTTCACACCATTATATATCTTATCAAACGACTACGCTGAGTTTACCATCGATGATTCAGAACACATGTGACTTTAGCGATAGACAATAGCTCCTTGATTTAATATATAGGTCTAAACCGCTAATTGAAATGTAAGCATGAAAATGGTATTAGGAAATGGTATTCATATTATTTTGTTAGATATTCATATAGGTGATGAAGACAATTGTCAAGCATTGAAACAGCAATTTCAAAATGCTCTACAGCTAGTAAATTTAATACCACCAGATAAACTCGATGTGCTAATTTGTTCGTTTAAAGAAACGGATACTTCGATATCATTTGTTCATACACCTGGTCAAGTTCTTCAATTAATCGAAGAACATTATGACAAACAAATTGTTTTCGTTTCATCTGGATCTATTGGTCAATATATGTTACCATTGATTATTAATATGTATCAAAATGTTTATCGATTTTATTTTTTCGGTTCAATTATTAATAATTATCATCTTGAATTCCCTTTAAACTATCAATCATATTTACAAACATTTAATCATGAAATTGATTTGGTTGTTCAACTTATTCGAGATATATCCAATGATATTATTGTTCAAGGACGAATTTATTTGCAATTAGAAGATGCTCAATGTGCAATGAAATGTTTCGAATATGCACTTCAATTGAATTTAAATGCTAATCAAATTGATACATTCCATAATCCTTATTTGAAGTACATCGATGAATTAATTGGCGATGAAAACAATATTGGACTGATTCAACAAGCAAAAAATATATTAAAATAAGAGTGAAAATAATCTTTTTCGTTTTCTTATTTCGAATACATTTTGCTATTTTTGGAGAACCTTTTAAAGTTGTAAAATACTATTTAACATGTAAAAAACCCAATGTTAACTATACTTCATAGGTTTTTTTTCGACGAATGAAAGATATGTTGTTGTTTTTTTTCCTTTTGCAATGACGTCGAAATAACCCAATCATTTTTATTTGGGTGAGAGTATAAATAGTTGGTGAAGATTTTGTCAGTTAGCTATATTTTAATGGCAGATCAGGACCCTCAAAAACCTATCGTTATATGGCTCGATGGTACATTCGCCGAGTATGAATCTAATGTACTCCCTCCAACACAACAGAAATTTCAAAACGAAATAACAGCACCGCCATCATTACCACTATCATCTGAGGCTATCAGTCATTTAATTTGTGGTGATAATCATCCCGATCGAATAACAGTTGGTAAAGTTGTTGAAATTGCTTCGACACCTAATGATGCATATAAATTAATCGAGAAATATTGCGATAGAAAAATCTACTTTGTTTCATCTGGATCTTTGGGTAGCACGGCAATACCATATATTGGAACACATTACTACAATGTACTTTCATTTTATGTCTTCTGTCACAGTAAAGCTTCTCATGTTAATTGGGCATTTCCATACCGTCATTACCTTCGTATGTTCACTCATCCAATTGATCTATTGGTACGATTAATGCGTGACATATCAGTACATTTTATTTCATTTGGAAAATCGACCCTTACAGTACCTAATACACATAGCAATATTCCATTAAGGTACTTTCGACATGCTGAATATCTTGAGAATAAAGCGAATGAACTCGACTATATCGATCCTCAGACAATGCCGCCAAACTACCGAACATTTGATAGACCGCCTCGTCAAACTTATTTGAATCAATTACAAGGAAACAATGGTTTGATCAGTCAAGCTGAAGCAATCGCAAATCCTCAACAAAATTATGATAATAATGCGATGGACACACAACCTTAGTACATACGTATATCATTATCTTTTAAATAGTGTTTGTGTTTTATTCGAAAAATAAAAATAAAACAGTTCAATTCAGTCAATCCTTCCACATTTGAGAAAACGGATCCCAATTAGGATCAGTATGCGGTTCATATTCCATACGATTGGCTATATCCTTAGCAATTTCGGATGAATAAACAGTTGAGATGAATGCATAGGTCATATCCATTCCTGCAGCAACACCTGAACTTGTCCATATATTACCATCGACTACCCAACGAGCTTCTCGAATCCAATTAACATTTTGATGATGAGTCGCAAATGACCAAGCGAATTTATTCGATGTTGCACGTCGACCATCGAGCAGACCGGTAGCTGCAATTGTTGTCGCACCTGTGCATACAGAAAGAAGATATTTCAAATTTGGATATTGTTTTTTAATGAATAATGCTATATCATCGAAAATTGTCTGATCACGTAGACCATAACCACCAGGAACTAAAAGAATATCTAATAATGGTGCAGTATCGAATGTATGTGTAGGCAACCATTGTTCACCAATCGGTTGAAATTGTGTAGGAGGCCCAAGAGATTTCGATGGTACGGTTGTAACTGGTTCGAGTGTTTTTGCAATGATACTCAATTCGAATGGTTGAATCAAACTGAGTTGATTAAAAAATTGCATTGGACCGGCAACATCTAATAGAGCAAAACCAGGAAAAATAATAATACCAAGTCGTGTGTTTGTTTCAGTCATACTTAATTTTATGTAGATTAGATAACAAATGATTTTGTTTCTCATGCACTTATTTCTTTTGCCTTCTTTTCGACATTGAAATAGAATCCATCTATCGAATTTTTTGTTTTTAGTATACCTTGTTGAAAAGGTGAAACTGATATCAAAAATAAATACGTATATCGAACGTGAACAAGTCAATTATACCGAAGATGTATTTCTTAATTATCGTATATTACATTTTCGTTTGCAAAACTTGAAATATTCGAAGCAGATAATAATAACCCATTATCTGTCTCATCACAATATCAACAAAAACGAACAGGATCCTATTCAAATTTTGGTAGTTCGGGATTATACGATTCTGTCTACCAAATAAAATTTACAGTTATAAATACTGCCAAACGACATGGTTCGGAACATTGGTATTAACACAAAAAGATGTTTCGTATTGGAATGTAGAAAAACAACAATGGATAATTACATCCGGTGATTATACTGTTTGGATATCTACTTCGGCAAATAAATGCTGATGTTAAACTTCAAGGTGCTTTTCACATTTGATAATCATATTTACCATAGCAATGATTTTTTGGGTTTTTTCCCGTCTCGCTCTACGTAGCACATAGGGGTTATAGAAGACTCGCGAAAAAAATAATATGCTGATCGGTTTTTTCCTACGTATAGGGTCTCATATTTGCGCAGCTATACATAACATTAACTCGTGATCACGAGGGTAAAAAAGAAAAGTATAAAAACAAGCTGAAAACGCATAATAGAACGCATTTCGTTTGGTTGCATTTAGAAAGCGGAGTAATATAGCAAAGCAAAAGCAAAACATATTCTTACATTCCGTTGAGTAATTGTTGATTTATTTATGGCGGCAGCAAGCAGTTCTACACCAACATCTGATCATGTTATCGTATGGTTAGATGAAAATATGGCTGTTACA
>ERZ778023.1059-NODE-1059-length-48247-cov-53.941339_pt1 | contig 48247 bp, 48 predicted proteins | sample MGYA00375753_ERZ778023 | MGnify/ENA primary metagenome ERZ778023 (study PRJEB29350, sample SAMN05389822) | bioreactor metagenome | isolation source: Ammonium sulfate bioreactor | place: South Africa: University of Cape Town | collected 2014-04-04 ... | reverse complement strand
AAATCATGCCAAAATAACCAAATCTGATTTGGATCGCGTTCTTTTGATAATTGATCATAATGAATATCACTTCGATGAATGATATTAATTCTTTGTATTGACTAACGAGAAACGATTTTATCTGCAATTTTTATACGGATATTGTTCACCGAAAATAAGTTCATCTTTTTTATGACAAAATTTTGATTGACTTAACACTTTCGTATATTCGAGAATAGTAAAATTTGATTTTGTTTGACGATTTAACTGAATGAAAACTTTTTGATTATATTTATCTACATATTAATCATCGGATTTTTTTAGTTTATCTTTTTGAATAAAATAATCATTCTTGAGAGTAAATCAATAATAAATACAAGGTATACTCAGCACGCAGTTATTTAAATACACGAGTGTTTATACGTACGTATACACGTAAAATGAGTAAGAAAAAAAACAACTAAAACAGAATGAAAATTGTACATGTAACAGTTCTTTACGTAAAAAATATATTATCTGATAAATATCAATAACTGTAATGTTTGATTGGATTATGGATGAAATTCTAGCCAAAGAATTAGTTCTAAGATAAATACATGATCTAGTGTATGAAGAAACAAGATTATATTTATGCTTCTAGAGGACCTTCGCTACCAATTATTTTAACATTTTGCAATTATCTTTTAATACAAATTAAATAATTCTTCAAGATTACAAATCCAAAGATCTGTTTGTCGAACGATTTTCTTAACATGACAAATAAATGATTTCAGTTCAAGCATACTCAATAATATTATTAATACAATACCAATGACACTTAATACTTAAAATAGAGGAGATATTAACAGACAGTAATCATCTGAACTTGTTGAAAACATATTTTGAAGAAGAATTTCATCAAATACAGTTACTTCAAGTTGTACCATATGAATAATTCAAACATAGAGCAGTTGACATTTTGATAAAAATAGTTTTTTAGAAAATAGGTGACATGTGATAGAAATTGAATGAGTTCAAGTGTTAGCGACACACCTTTCGTTTTATTTATTGAATAAGTTGCAAACAGTATTTATTGAACAAGAAATAAGAAATTTTTGTATTTCTACATATTGATTAGTGATTTGAGAAAAATTCTTTGATAGTTTGATAATGAACAATAGCTAACAATATTATTAGTATTTTGAACAATACGAATAATGAAAATAAAATTAAGAAAGCACCAAGAATAAGTGTATAGTAAACATTAGGAAGATTTGATAGAAAATATCCACTATCTATACATGAGATGAGAATAACAAATAAACTTGAGATAAAAAAACAAACGAAATGGTTGTTCAAATATAAATCTGATGATGATTACATTGAAAAATGAAAATAGAATGAAGAAATAGTGTAAAGGAAATAATAAATCATCATAAGATCTTTTCATATGTTGGTCATTTTTCAAGATTTGAGATGTCACTTCATCGAATCTCCAATGAAAAATCAAATAACAAACATCAGATGGTTCTCTGTTTCGATTTTGACAAGCATTGGAAATATGTTTTTTGGTTGATTTAATGTTTTCTTCCATTTGATTTAATTCATTTCGTTCAATTTCTAAATTTTTATGAATAGATTTTGCTTGTGATTGAACGTTTTTAATCATATCAACCGATACGAATATGAAGCAACTATAGATAATAATTAATATCAAACAAAAGATTAATATCATTTGATTATTTCGATTGATTAAATAATTAAATGTTTTTGTTTCCTAGACCTAAATATCCGTATTGATTATCTATTTCAATCATATTCGTATTATATGCATCTGAATATGATGACATTATTCGATCTAAGAACAAAAAAGAACGAGAAGGAATAACTTTATTTTAATTTTTTAAGCAGTTGAAAGAATATTAACAAATTATTGTCTCTTATTTAAATTATTAATATCAAATTTTCCCCGTTCAAGGGAACAAAGACATTTGATTATTGCCAACATGGATACTATCAGAATGACAGAATCGAACATAATCAAAGTACGTTGACTTAAAAAGAATGTCCCATATAATACGTATTATCATACTTAATAATGAAATAACAAAATGAAATAAGGGACCACCATATATAAAAAAACGACCATTAAATTAATGATGTTCATTGTATTGACAACACCTCGTAAAAATGTTATTGAATTTAAAATTTCCTAATTTTCCTTTTGTTTTTTGATTAATAATTCTAATTGTTTGAATGTTGTTTGGTTTTGAACACAATGATAACATAAGTATGTATCTTGACTAATTCCAATTATAATTTTTTAAAATTCTTCATCAATTTTTTCATTCGATGATATTTCATGAAAGGTTTTATTGGCAATAGGTGTAGATAAATAGACGAATATAATGATTTCAACAGTATAAATGATAATTAAAATAATTTGAACGAATGATAAATATTCGAAATTGTTTTTGTTTGCCAAATGGTTTGATAGCCCATGTTCTCGATTTTTTCGTAAAACCGCCGGTTACCGCCGGTTGCTTAAAAAACCGTCGGTTAAAATCGGTTTTTCGTTTTGTGCCATTATTTTCACTGACTTTTTCACGATTTCGTTGGAAAATCTCATGATAATGTTCATTTTAACCGAAAAAGTAAGTTTCTGATGTGTTAGAAAAGGTTTTACAAATATCTTTAAAATTCGTCGTTATAGGTTCGAACACAACTAATGACTATTTTTTATAGCGTCATCTTTAATTAAATCCAAACTCGAAAACTAAGCAAAATTAGCTGATGTGGCTAGCACCAGCGGCTTCAGCACGCTTACAAATATAGGAAGGCGCAATTTCGACTAAAATCTGACAATTTTCTAAGATTTAAAAAATATTTGTTCAGTTACAAATGAAAAAGTATGAAGAAAAAGAACCGCGGTTAACCCCGGTTGAATGCGGTTAACCGGCGTTTTGAGGCGGTTCGTTGAATAAAGATTATTGATTAGTTCGTGTTCGATTAGTTGAACATTGGAATATCATTGGAAAACTTTCATTGAATTAAATTAGATAAAGTATTTATTAGAAATCTCTACACGAGAATTTTTTTCGAACCGCTCTTAGCTACATGTTTTTTTTAATTCAGTTTTTGATGAAGATTATGTATCTGACATTATATTCTATTAGAATTCATTAAAAAAAGCTTTGATCCCGTTGAAATTATTAACAGAGAAATTAAGCTCAAACTGAAAAAAGAGCATGATATAAAAGTCGAAAATTCACTACGTAGAACATGCATTTGAGCCTTCAATGTCTATATTTGAAAAACCGAAACGATCATCCTATATTGAGTTTTGTAGGAGAGCTTTTGGCACACGCTCTTTCAGTTAAGATTTAAAAAGATCGAGAGGTCAACATTTTGCAGTAGTATGACTATGTTTCATAAAAATTTATCGTTTCCTGTTCCTAATGCAAACAACACATTTCTCTCGGTTTACTTTGTATAATGAGCACTCGAGTGATTTCTTAATAGAAAAATTCGTTTGATTTTATCAGTATGTCGTATGGAATCGTTTCTGTGATTGTTTGATATAATCTTGACATGTTTTTTTTTTAACAAGACTCACAATTCGATATTGAATGCAGAGTAATTAAATCTCAATTGTTTCATATCACACGATGCTTGATCAATCGAAATGTTCATGTATTTTCACTTTAATCCTCAGTCAATTAATACAATTGATAAAGTTCAACATAAGTTAACATTCACAGAAATGAAATTATAAAGATAACGAAAGAGAGATGAAGAGTAGATTTGAAAAAGAAAAAGAAATTTACTAGTTGATAATGAGAATACATATCGAGTGAAATAAGAACGTGCTTTTGTTACTGAACAATTATCATATTTTTTTTAATGCAAATTCTTCATCTCATCTCGGATGAATGTACGAAAAAGACACAAGGCGATGGCGGCGTTCATGTCAGTTAGACATATTTTCATTTCAATGTTGATTGAAAGATGAGTAATCGTAGTAGTTCGTATACACATCAAGCATTTTTTATTTACTAATCCTCCTTTGTCTTCATTATTATAACCACCATTTGTACACAAAGTTCCCTTTTTTTCCTCTCTTCTTCTTCTTTGCTTGCTCTTCGGTTTATTGTCTTATTCGTTCGATATATATATACATATATAAGTATACATCTCATTCTCTTTTTTCTCGTCTCCTATTGCCTTATGTTTGTGTAGGCCAAACATGTCCTCTCTCTCTCTCTCTCTCTGCTTCTCTATGTCTCTTATAATCATTCGAATAAAACTGTTGTTGAAAAATTTTTGTAGACATTCGAACATTGAATTAGTATGACAATGTATTCGACAGCAGCTACGGATAATACTGGCAATTTATTTTATTTAAAGGTATGTTTCTGTTGAAATCGGATCCACAGGAGTAAATGCAGGCGGAAGAACAGGAACAAAAAAAGAATGCCATAGTCTCGTCTCTCTTTCTGTGTCTCGTTTTTTTTATTTTACTTTTTTTTTCTTTTCTGTGTCTGTCTTTCTCTTTCTTTCTTTCTTCTTTTTTTTGTCTGAGGATAATAAAATTGAGTTAGTTCTAACATTTTGCTTTTATATATTAACATCATTTCTCTCTACGTGGTTATATATATATTCTATTTTTCATTCGGATTAAATGATAAAATGAATCAATAGAAATATTGCAAACGAACAAAACTTCAATTCGAGCTACGATTGAAATCGATCGTAAGTAAAGAGAAAAATTCGTATGCAGAATGAGATGTTCGATATGCCTTATCTACATTCGTAAATATAATCTCTTCCTATGTGTAATGCTTGACGATCAGATCGATTATGCAAATGTAAAAATTGACTGAAAACAAACACTCCGAATATGTTTCTCATTTTCTCTATTTGGAATTTCAACAAACGACAATCGATACTTTGATCTGATTTTTTTTTGTTAAATAGTTCATCAAAGTTTAAACTGTTTGTTAACAGATACACTTTTTTCTTCTTTCTTTTTCTTCTCTGTCGAAACACTTTCTTCAGCGCAAGTTTCTTCTTCTTCTTCTATGTCTCAATTTCTTGATTACAAAGACAAAGAGAGAGAGAGAAAAAAAACGTAAAGTATAGTTAACGACAGGGAAAAAACACTTATTTTTTTTAATGGTGAGTACTTAATGGATGTTATGATTATGATAGAAATGTGTGTATATGTGAACTATTCTTTTTCCTTCCTGTTTTATGTATATTTGTGTCAACAAGAAGATCCTCGAGTCGGAAGAATAAGAAATGAGACCTCGTTTCCGACCGTATGTTGAGCGATTTTCTTTCTTCGACATGAATTCTAAACCTTCGCTTTGATCACGATCTTTTATTTGAAAATCTCGAATATTATTCATTATCAATGATTAAGATTTCAATAACGAGACGATAAGTTTAATAAACACACACACACACTTGACGATGTTTCTTTTTTATTACTGTCGGCATGCATCATTCTTTTCCTCTCTCTCTCTTTTATGATCACAAGATTAATCTCACTGAAGAAAAAAAAATCCATAGTTCTTTCTTTTTCTACACAATCGTAAAACTATGATTTATACGTATGAATCTGCAAAGAAAAAGAAATAGAACGACAGGTGCGTACGTTGCCTTCTCTCACATCAAGTGGATATGCATGTTTTATTATGATTAAAAAAAATTAAAAAACATTGAGAGCACACAGTAATTTCTTGTTTCGATCGGTTGACCGCATAGAGACGACACCCTTTATTTGTATATTTGTTTTGTATGATTAGAATAAGCTTCTAACAAACGAATGAACATCATGTCTCGATTCTCTCTTCTCATCTAACAACAATCTTTCGTTTTTTTTCTTTTGTTCTCTATTGATCAAATAATAACCGAGAGCTAATACTTCTAAACAATTCATTGCACTTCTAATAAAAATAAAAATAAAAATAATCATAATATAAAAATCCGATAAATAAAGAAAAAGAATGGAAAAAGAAGAGAAGACTAGAGAGAAAAGAACGAACGAATGATTGAAAGTAAGAGAACGAGACGAGAAAAGGAGAAAGAAATACTACTTGAATTTTTTTGATGAAGAAATAATTGAGTAGAAGTCGATGAATACTTATGCATGATTTTTTTTGTATTTTTTAGCGATCAATGAAGGTACATATACTCGACAATTAATCAAATGAAAAAAAGAAAGCGAAAATTGATTTTCTCGTATCATTTTTTTTATCATAGCGTTTACTTTCCAATGATCTTCCGTCGTCACCATCGAATAAAATTCATGTTATAACAACGAATGAAGAAGATAGTATGAATCATACGAATGTCAATGGTGATAGTAATGAAGCGAAGAAAGCTCGAATCGAAAAGAGTGCTCCATCGCGTGTTGGTTAGTGGCGATTGAAATTGTGTTTTGTGTAAAGAATTCAGATTTTTTTTAAAGTTCATTTACGAAATATCGATGCAAGTGAATTAGAAATTGTTCAATTCGGTCTTTCATTTGGAAAAATAACGAACGTACTTAATCTGCGAAAAAAGAATCAAGTAGATTGACTTTCAAGACACTCTCAGAAATGTTTTCATGATGAAATCTTTCAGGCATTTCTCGAATTTGACAGTATTGAACATGCACAAGCAATGACCGATTATTTTTCGTCGATTCCAATTTTATTAAATGGTCGGCAAATATTCGTACAATTTTCTAATCATCAAGAATTGAAAACTGATCCGAATAATGCTAATAATCAACAAGCACAAGCTGCTTTACAATCAGCTAGTCTTTTACAAGAAATTGGACAAACAGGCGGACAAAATTGTGTTCTACGTGTTGTTGTTAATAATATGCTTTATCCAGTTAATGTCGATACATTTAATCAGGTAGAGAGAATCGGTTTTCTTCTTCGAAAAGTAGAGTTTGATTTAGATTTTTAATAAATTTGGTGTCGTTTTGAAAATAATCACTTTTACAAAAAATGGTAAAAAATCAACGAATGAATGAATAGTCTGGTAATCGGTGATTTTCTGTTTAGATAAATTTCAAGGATTGATTCAAATGAAAGACGCAGCAACTGCTCAATCAGCTAAACTTGTAAACAATTTGGATTCTAAAAAAGAAAATATTGATTTCCGAGTATTTCTAGAGTTTAAATGGTCAAAACATTTACAATGGTTGTTGTACATTACAAATCGATTTTTCTAAATTACAATCACTCAATGTCAAATATAACAATGATAAAAGTCGTGATTATACAAATCCAATTTTACCTTCAAGTGAAAATTCCAATGATCCTATATCGATTGGTACGAGATTTCTCACTAGTATGCCGAGTGTATATGGAGCACCGATCATGACACTTGCTGGAACTTCATTGAGTTCACTCTCGGCAATGAGCAATGGTGCTATACATTTTTCTGGTAAGAACGGAAAAATATTGATTTAACCGGTTTTTTTCTAATCAAATAAAAATCTATTTAGCTCCAACTGCAACAATGATCAATGCAAATCAATTAACTCAATCGTATACAACAGCTTTAGCTTGTCCAATGACGACGACAAATAATACCGGAGCAACTCTACTGACAACAGCAAGTCCAACTCAATTATCAACAATACAAACTCATCCATCTCATACAACTACAAATACAAGTCCGTATATATTTCTAACTGCATCAGATGATATTTGTGCAAGTACAACAACTACTGGTACAACTGCAGATCTAACTGGTAAAACAACAACTTTAACTTCACCTTCTACGCTCTACTTTTATAATAATAACAGTACGCCTACTATGTATCCGACTGAATTTTTACGTTTGTGATATATAGTATCATTCCAATTGGATATCGATTTCGTTTTTTTTTCTCTCTTTCTCTTTGCAGGTGCTCATTCGAACACTATTAATATCATTGTTTGTTTAGAAACCTTTTAAAAAACAACAATCTCCGTCCGTTTGTTTTCTCTCTCCCTGTGAATTTTATTTCTTTTTCTTTCTTTCGTCTTACTTATTAATTTGAATGAAGCTGGAAAATGTTGATCTGTTGAATTTATACAGTATGGTTTCGTTTCATTTTCTCTCATCTCTCTGTTTTTTTTGTCTATTGTGTACTATTCTTCATTTGCAATTTACTCTCGTATCGTATCTCTTTTTCGTTTTTTCTTTGTTCATGATTCTCATACAAATAAAGCTTATGTCTTTGTTTCAGTTTATGCTGCTCGATTGAATGATTTTCAGGTAATTGATTACAAATGAAATTCACATTTCTTTCTTCTTATTCTGTGACACGTATATTCACATGTATATTCTTCTAATGGTTCTTCTCTTTTGTTGATCATCATCTCTCTGTAGAGATAGATTTCTCATCTACAAAAAACAAACAAATCGAATGGAATGTTTGTTTCTTTTCTTAGTGAGATTTGTGCTTATTCTCTCACTAGTCAACTGTATTATCAATGCTTTTATTTTCTGAGACGAAAAACTAAGATTTATAAAATAGAAAATTGTTTTCGTTTTTATCGTAACTAAGCGATTCATGATTTAAATCGATGAAACATTTATTTATTTCTACATTAATAATCATAATAATAATAATTTTCAATAAAATTTCTGTAACGAATCTAGTATTATTTCCGGGTTGTTTTATGTATTCACATTCGCCGAAATATGTTATGTCTAAGGGTTGCGACTCGGTAGCGTCTCATGTAGATGAAAAAAACTCACCTGTGAACGATTGTTTGGTTTGCGATATTGACATATTTGTATGGCATGTATTTAATTTCTGTAGGAATGTATCACGTTGTCTTACATTTATGTTTTACAATGAAACAATTTTCGAACAATTTTTCAACAGACATTCATCGGAAATTGAAGCTATTTTTCGAACATATTCGAATCCTAAATTACCCAAACTACTTGAAATCGGTTTTCGAAACTACGATCCTGAAAAGATTACATTTAAATATTTAAAATCATTTATCAGTAAAGATTCGCCATTATATTCGCGATTGGTTATTTCATTCATTGCACCAAGAACGAATCATAGTTATGGTTCAATGGCAAAAAATTTTCTAGATCCATTTGTTAATGAAACAATGATTCGATTTTCACGTAATCGAATTGTTGATGATCAAAAATGGGCTAAATATATAATAACACCCAATAGAAATGATTTTTTTTATAATAAAACCATCAAAAAATCATCGAAGACTTCAACTGTTTCTTTATATAAAGCAACGATATTAGAAATGCAGAATAGTTCTTCGAATGCAACATCTATAATAGCATCACTTTTTACTCGTCAGAAATTATATTATGTCGTACCATCGTCTTTTATTGTTGTTGGTTCGATGAGTATATTTATTTTTATATTCACTCGATATTATTGTCGAAAAGAAGCGGTTGATGCAAATGTACAATTCAATAGGGAATCATTTTATTCTGAATCAACGAACGATTCGAACAAAAGCAGATAAAACTTTTTTTTTTCATTTTTTAAAATGAAATAAAGCAGCACAAGTGAAATCATAACCATGTAATTTCGAATAAAATTTCGGCTCATCAAAATCGACTAATGTCAAACCATATTGATGAAACATTTTGAAATAGACTGACAAAGATCGATGGTACATATTCAAACAGAATGGACCCCATATTTGCTGTTCGACTGTTTCGTCGAAATAGGATTTTGTCCATACAAACATTCGTTTTACTCCGTCCTTTTCTGGCACACGATCAAAACAAGGATGAAGTATGATAAAAACCACTCGACCAGAAGGTTTCAAAACACGTTCAAATGACTAGACAAAGCTTATTCATTTCTGAAAGATCGACAATTTCGAGAAAAAAGACAAATTATACTTTCACAACAGATTCAAGATCCGGTGTATCCATGAGAACATAATTGGAAACAATTAAATCAACAGAATTATCTTCGATTGTTTTCAATTCAGTAATTGAATCTTGATAGACTTGAACTTTTCGATGTTGTTCAATATCTATCACTCGACGATCAAGATTTTCTTTTGCTAATTGAACTAATGACGAAGAGAGATCGACGCCTATAACTTGTTTGGCGTTTGTTTCAAGTGCAAATTTAACTGTTAAATATCCATTTCCACAACCAGCATCGAGAACGACTTTGTCATCGATATTGCCAATATATTTCCAAAGATAACTATCACTTGAATCTCTTCGATTTGAATCTCCTTCGTCTCCAATCCATTGATTCCACTCGCCAGCTTGATCGTCCCATTGTTGTTTAACTGTTTCTAATTCGTTCGACATTCTTTCACCGAAGAATTCAAATTCAAATGAGCTGATTTTACATTTGTGGTGCAATATTTATTCTTCACTTCATTTCATCGTCATCAATCGAAGATAATATAAGTTAAAACAAAAGCGAATTATAATCTCAGACAAAGATGTCACTATTCAAAGTCACTTTGTGTTTCACATTTTTAATCTCACAGGGATTGTGCTAATAAACCTTTTTGGTAACATTCTGTCCAATTTTTAATGAAGTCTTTGAGGCATGATTTCATAATCAAACATACATCTTTTGTTACGTTTAGATTCTTTTAATTAAAACAAATTAAAAGAATAAAAAAGAATCATAGGAGATCTAGAGATTTGATAAAATAGTCAACCATTTAGAAATAAAAGATAACTATATAGAAAAATTCTTTGCCAGATTTGTTTTCTCACATGTTTTTATACATAAACATGAATGGGTGTGTCACTCTCACCCTCAACACCCTCAAAGGTCTGCTAAACTAAATTCTACTGTATTAGCATTTATTTCGAAATAAATTATCAAAAAACTCATAGAAAGTATAGAATCGCTTAAATAGATTTGCTGATTTCCAGGTAAATATTTATGATTTTGAAAGGACTGTTTATTCATATAGTAGAAGACATAAGCAAATAAAGCAAAAGCAATTCGAATTTCTGGAGAAAAAAAGACGTCATTTTTCATTGGGAAGTTTCAGAGTTGCATAGATCGGTTCTTCATTCTCTTCAGGTATGATATTTTCTTTTGTATTGATTTGATGAAATGTTGTTGGTAAAAGTTGAACATTATCGTCAAAAACTTCGTTCATATCAGCATCTATAGCAATCGTTGGCGGTGATGTTGGCAATCGTTTGTAAAGAACAGCAGGTGTATTCGAAATACTCTCAGTCGAAGTCGTTGTTGTTGGTGTAGGTGAACGTTTTTTTCGACGAAATATATTTATCGATCGTCGTTGAGTTGAATAGGATCCACGACTTCGTCGACAGTAACTAACAAATAGTGCAACACCGAAAACTAATAAGCAACTTACAATTAATGGACCAATAGTAAATAATACAAAGATATAACGTGAATATTTCGATTTCATTGTTTGTTTTTCATTGTTTATTGCAAATGGAGAATTAATATCAGTTTCATTATCAATAAGATCTTCGTCAGAAAGTGTTTCATTCGATAGTATTATCTCAATTGTTGTTGTTGAAGTTGTACTTGTATCTGGACTAATTGTTGTTGTAGAATCAATGTTGATTTCAACTGGTATTGGATCGGTTTGACAAACAGGATGACCACCATCGATACAACGATGAAGAACAGTAAAAGCACCAGATGATCGAACATAGTATCGTAAAACACAACTATTTGAAATATTTTTATCGCGAATTAATAATCTTAACCAATGTTTATTTGTTGAATTCATTGGATTTTCAATTCGAAGTTGATTTTCTAATTGATAATAAACAAATTCGATCAATGCATCATCAACGAATCGACCAAGAAATCGAGTTGTATTCACATTTCCCCATTCATGAGATTGAAATGTTACTAATGTACTATTCGCATATCGATTCGAACAAATTTGTTCACCTTGATGATTTGTATAGACAAAAGATGAATCGACATAATAACAAACATTATCAAATAGATTAAATCTCGAAGGACAAGTCATATTTGCATAAATCGGAAGAATTGATTTGTCTGTTTTGAAATCAGATTCATCCGTAGCTGCTGAATGATAGGGCTTTTGTATGCAAAAAATATAAGCAGTAAATAAATGGATATTTGAACAGAGAGTAAGCCGAAAGATTGGTGTTTGATCGGGATTAATTATTAGACAAATATCCATGGATGATGAGAATAAATCTGCTTGGGATTTGAATAAATCATCGGAGAGATAAGTCGATCGTCGATCAATCCAAACATATGTCGATGAGCGTAAGATTGAAGAAAATGACATGAGATTATTCCATTGTTCGACGGTTTTGATTAATAATGGTGAACATCGTTCTGTCGAAGAAATTTTATTGTAGGACGTAAATATTGTCCTAAGTACGACTTTAAGACATAAATAGAATTTTCTATCGAACACAAACGATGCTGGACAATAACGTTGATGATTGATTTTAACGACTGTATCGACATGAATTTCAGAGAGATTGAATGAATTTGAAAAACTTGTTTGAATCTCAGGTAAGAATGAACAATGAACTAATGGCTTTCGAATACCGATGGTTGTTACTGAAACACCGATTTTTATCGGTAGACAATAACAATATTTTCTGAGTGATAGAAAAAATGAGAAATAACTTGTACCACGAACTGTTTCACAATGTTTTTTACACGAACTCAATGCTTGTGTGTGATTAACATCTGGCAAAATAAGATTTGCATGATGAGTTTGAATACCATGAAGATAATAACAACCTTCAAGTGACCAATCATCGGACGGTCCTGATGATGATAAAATATATGGTTCTTTGGTAATTGAATAGATTTCGAATGTATTCGTTGAACAACGATCGATCGATGTGACTTCACCGAGATGTTCGTTGATTTCATAGATTTCACTAACCGTATACAAACAAATGCAATTCGTATGATTACGATTGAGAATAACAATCCATCGACGACATAAACGAAAACATAATTCAACCGTTAAATTTCGACTATGAAATGTTTGATAGGAAGATAGAATATTTTCTTGAATATTATTAAAAATAAATTCTCTTTCGGAATATGGTTTAACGCAAGCAATATGTGAATAGTTTGCAATTGATAAATCCTGTTGATTAGTTTTCGATACGATCGAATCAATAAATAAACTGAACACAAGCAATTGTATGAGCATGTTCGATGAAAATTCACTTTTTTTTCGTTTGAGAATTCGAAAGAAAAACGATCTTGATTTATAAACGACCGAAACAGTTGGCTAACATCCTATTCAATTTCATTTCCTAATTATACACAGAACACAACTAAATTTAGAATGTATCAATTTAGGATATCGTATTTAGTAGTTCTTGCTTCGATAATTGCTTGTTTAGTTTTTTTCTCTCTCAAATATGATCTATTCCGTATTTGCATGAATAATTCAGTCAATAAAACTACATGCACGACCGATTAATGCATCGCTTCTTCTTTTTTCTCTTCTTCTTTCGTGTCATCCAAGCATGTTCTTTCTACGATACTGTACGCCGTCAGTAGTTCTTTTTCTCTATAGAAAAAGACATGTTTCATGTAAACAATATAGTTTAATAAAGAAAACTATCTAATCATTAATGAAATACAAATGACACGTATTATTATCTCGTATTTATCGATGATATTTATGAATTTAATTATTTTCGTTCAAACCGAAGAAACAACAAGACTTTTCAGATATTTAATGTCAAATTATAATAAAGATATTCGTCCAGTCCAAAGTAATTCTGATATTGTCACCGTTAAGCTTGGTCTTAAACTCATTCAAATTGCAGATGTTGTATGTAGATAGGAAATATTTTCTTTTGATTTTCAATTGTTTTTCTTTTATTTTAAAAGAACGAAAAAAATCAAATTATGCAAACACATGTTTACGTACTTCATGTAAGTTAAACTGATGGATATTTTCAATTCGAGCAAATGTTTGATCGATTAGGAATGGCAGGATGCAAGTTTCGTTTGGTCACCGGATGATTTCGGTGGAATTGAATCGATACAGATACCGAATGATTTAATATGGAAACCAGATCTTGTTCTTTATAATAGTAAAATTATTCTTTAAATCAATTGAAAATCGACTTTTGATTTGATTATTTGAGATGCTGATGGTGATTATCAGATAACGTCAAGATCGAAAGCGCAGATTCGATACGATGGAACAGTTCATTGGAATCCACCGATGATTTATAAATCATATTGTAGCATTGATATTCAATACTATCCATTTGATATACAGAATTGTACGTTGAAATTTGGTCTATGGACATATTATGGTTCGTTAGCTAATCTTCAGTTTTTAACTGATAATCAATCATCGATTATTGAACGTGGATGGGATCTTGAAGATTATACACCATCGATTGAATGGGATATTTTAAGTAAATTGATGAAATTTGTTTGTAATATAAAAAAAAACAAGATGATGATTTTTCTCAGGTCTTCAAGCTATTCGACATGAAAAAGTGTATGCATGTTGTGCTGAAGTTTATCTTGATTTGACATTTACTTGTCGTTTACAACGAAAATCATTATTCTATACTGTTAATCTTCTCATTCCGTGTATCAATATTTCGATTCTTACTGTTTTAGTTTTTCTTGTTCCATCCGATAGTCGCAAAAAGATAACTCTATCCATATCGATTCTCGTTGCATTACTTGTCTTTTATTTATTATTAATTGAACTTATACCACCAACGTCAATTGTTGTTCCTTTACTTGGACAATATCTTTTATTTACTCTTGTTCTTGTCAATCTCTCAATTGTTATAACAATTATGACATTAAATGCACATTTTCGTCGTCAAGAACCGGCAAATACGTCGCCACGATTGCGAGTATTTCTTCTTTATTATCTACCGAAAATACTCTTTATGAAACGACCATTTATTCCTCGACGATACGTTTGCTTCCCAGATACGTACAATCCAATTTATAAATTAAAAAACAAACGTCAAAGAAAGATTATTGGAAAGATGGCTGATCATATTACTTATATTGCTGAACAAATTGAAAATGCTAAACATGAAAAAGAAGTAGTTGAATATAGTTTTTATTAAAAATTTTTCTCGATCTCTTTTTCGAAATATTTTAGATTATGGAGGAATGGCGTTTTATTGCTTTGATACTTGATCGTCTTTTTCTTATTATTTTTGTGTTAGTTAGTATTATAGGTACATTGAAATTGCTATTGCAAGGCCCTCTTTCGTCCCATATAAGTCCACCTGTCAATCCGTATTGTTATTCGTATTACCCACCTTTGAATGATTCGAAATGGAGAAAAGAATGTGAAAATGAATCATCTGTTTTTTTATAATTTACTTTTTTTTAAACAGAACGAAAATTCTTTCTCATGTTGACTGAAGAGTATATTTGTATATTATTCTTGCTTTTTACTTTTGTGATCAACACGTATGGCAAGTCGAAAGCAGTGCGTATATAACGAAGGATGCAAGCAAATGGCTACCGCCAATTGCGAAGGTTGTTTACAAGCTTTATGTACGAAACATTTCGTGGAGCATCGCCGAGTTTTAGAGAAAGAAATGAATGAAGTTATCAGCGAACATGATCAATTACAGTATACGCTTAATTTGCAAGCTGAACAGCCTAATTCTCATCCATTAATGAAAGAAATTAACGAATGGGAAAAACTATCAATTGTTAAAATTCAGCAGAAAGCAAATGAATTGAGACAAGAATTACTCAAACACGCCACTGGACATATAATGGAAATGTCAAAAAATCTTCGAAGTCTATCAGAAAACTTAAAAAAAGGCCAAGAAGAAGATAGTTTTGTCGAGACTGATCTCCAAGGATGGAAGAAAATACTAGATGAACTGAAGAGTAATTTCACTTCTCCTTCAACCTTTCGCATCAATCAACAAAGTACCAATCCACTTGTACATGATCTATCCGTTGTTGTGATTGGTAAAGGTGATTTATTTGAACGTACATCAGACAACAAAGTCACAATTGCAGAGAACGGACAATTGGCCATTAACAATGATGGCACTGGGAGTTATATTGAAGTTCGTGGAAAAGACAAATATACCTCAGGTCGACACAAAATTCATTTGCGTATTGAACAATCAACCAACTGTTGGACGTTTGTTGGAATCAATTCAGAATCAGCACCATTACAAAACAGTTCGTATAGCTGTAGATCAACTTATGGATGGAGTAGCAATAATGTTCTTTGGTTAGGTGGAATTCCTCAAACTAATACAACTACTAAAATCGATATGAAAACAAACGATATTATCAGTCTGATTCTGGATTGCGATAATCGAAAGATTTTTATGACGAATGAACAAACAAAGGCAAAATATGAAATGGTTGTTAATATTAGTCAATGTCCATTTCCGTGGCAACTTCAAGTTATTTTGATGGAGAACAATTGTAGAGTTCGTATTTTGTCATAACAAATATAACGATGAACCGAACGAGCGACATCTATACATTGATGTTTGAAAATATGTGAAAATTCAGAATTCAATGAAATCAAAAGAGATTTTGTGTATCTTTGAAAACATTTTATTTAAGAAAATAAATTTGCTTGTCACTAAAAATTGAAACCATGGAAAAAAAGACTCGGTAAAGTCTTTTCATTGGTCGAGAAGTCAAGAAAAAAAAACTAGACGAGCACATGCCCGTTCTTCTCCAAGCCAACTAATTTCATATCGTTTGAACCGTTGAATCATAGTTTCCTTTCTTCATTCAGTAACTTCTTTTATTTGTCGTTTACAATCGATTGTTTGATTGTATTCAACGGCAAGTCAAAACTATGCAATGATTTATTCCAATCAATCGTCGTATCCTATTCTCTAGATGTCTTGTCGCATTCATCATGACTGGACATTGGAAACGATCTATTCATACTGAATCATCTGACGATGATATTAGCGTTGAACTTGCAGTTCGTATTCTGCCGTCTAACCGAACATTTTCTCCTTTGAAACTTCTCTTTTCCAGGTTCTTCGGCAACATTGGAAACAAATCTTATCGATTTTCCAAAAATCACTAATCGATCAAGATGATATCGGTTGTGTTCTTTCACATTTTCAACATGCAATCACTTTACTCACTGACGAAGTAGCTAGTCAAGAACAACTCGGTCCGATACTCGCATATTTCAATGATGAAGCCATACTTGACACGTTTTTTGTCTGGTCGCTAAGTTGTCCTGAATATGCGCCTGAACTTAAATATCATCAATTACGTTGCTTTGAATTCGTTCTCAGTCGAACTCAACAAGAACTTCTCTTTCACAAACAAATCGTATGTTGAATTCTGATCAACTCGAGACAAATAAAAAGAAACACTTCATTTGATTTAGTTTAAACCATTGCTCAACCTACTTCGATCATGCGAATCTTCACTATCGATTGATCTAATCGAAAAGCACATGATCGTTGTGCTGAATCAAGTCTGCGTTAGCATAACTCGAACACCGAAGTTATTAGAATTCTGTTTCGACATCAGTGCTGAACACGGTCCATCACGGTTCATTATTTTCTCTCTGTTAATACCTTTCGTACACCGTGATGGTTTAGCTGGTAGGTTCTCTCTCTTCTTCGTCGTTTAAGAATTTCTATAAGAGATTGATAAATCAATGAAAATCTATACATTTAGATATCCCGTCCGTACAGGGACTTACAACAGGTTGGAGAGAATGAATGATGAAAGATCGTTTTAGAAAAATAATCGACGCATGTTTTTCTTTCTTGTGATTGACTTGTCCTATTTCTTTTTTGACGATTGATTTCGAATGGCATTTATTAATGAGGCTTTTGAATTTAGGTCAACAAGCTCGTGATGCGCTGCTACTCATCATGCAATTATCATACCGACATGAGCATATCGCCAAGCATATTGTTGAAAATACAAATTTTTGTCCAGTAAATCGAAGTTTATCCTCGAAATGATCGTTCTATTCGATGAATTTAGATCTTAGCAACTGGTTTAAGCGCGCTTTATTCCGATTTACCACATCATGTTCCAACTAGTAACGATGATTGGTTTGTTTTAACCAAAAAAGAATGGTCCGAATGCCCGCAATTAGTTCAATTTATGAATTCTCTTCAATTTTCCAACGATGTCATCCAAGTAAATCATCGTCTCACTGAGAAATTCGTTCATTCATTAGTTCGTTCTCTTAGATCGCTCATCCGATTATCGGTCAGCATTTACTTCAGTATATCTACCACGGTTTTCTCGTGCCTGTTCTCGGGCCGAGTATTCATCAAGTAAATGTTTTTTTTATGTTCGATTCTTTGCTTAACTAAATGCACACGAATAGAAACCCTTGAATTAGAAATGCACATTTCTTCTTTCTTAGAATCTCCATGACGTTCCGTCAAAAATCTCTGATTTACAACATTTTTCGGTAAAAATAAACGATCGATCTGAGAATTAAACATATGTTTTAATCGATTTGCATGATATTAGTTCTGTTTTTTTTTCGAATTTGCATGAAAATAGAAAATAAAAAGTCCTCGAATCGATTTTCATTTTCAATCTTCGAATTGTTTAGAACACAATGGACGAAGTCATCGCAGCAACAGCATATTTAGACCTATTTCTTCGGTCCATTCACGAACCAGCTTTGTTGAAAGTCTTCTTGAGATTCATTCTCTGCGCTCGAATCGATGAAATGAGTCTCCTCGACACTCTAATCCAACGAATTAACTACAATACAAAAGTACGAAAACTTTCCCAATGCAAAATTTTTAAAAAATTCGAATTGATTTTTAGCTTGGACTGGTTTCATTAGGTTTATTTTACACGTTAATCAATTTAAACTGCGAAGATATAATGTACCGACTGATTTTCATGTATTTGATACCCTGTCGACACGTGATGTGCAGTCAACGACGGCATATAACCGACGTCGAAATCTACGGGAAAAATGCCGAACGATTTCTTGCGTTGAGATCATCGTTTTCAAATCCGAATTCTTCCAATGATCAACGATATGAATACACATTCAGTGCTTATCTAGAGGTTAATTTCGAGAAAAAAAAATGAAATAGGATTTGCAGTTTGTCGGATTTTAGGATGCTCATTTTAGTATAGTTCATTGCCGTGCTGCTTGCCGTTGTTGGACAGCTCCATATGACGGTGAAAATCCATCGCCGGATACGATCATTGGCGAAACTGATCCTCTGTCTTTATCAAGTAGTCTTTCATCTCTTAATCTCGATTCGAATCTCTCGACAAAATCACAATTGAATCCAACTCATAATATGAAATCTTCGATAAAAAATGTCACAGTTTCCAATGATTCAGGTATTCATGAAGACGGTTTAGACTCGAATTCTCAACTAGAAATTCCGCCTATACTTATTAAATCAACTGATGATTTTCAATTGCCATCTTGGCTTGCCAATGGCGAGCCTATTCCCGAAGAATTACTCGCTAAACATGCGAATAAAACATCTCAAATTTGGAACGAGCCAATGAGCGATGACGAAATTGATTTTCACCAACCATCGGCATTCTACGGGTTTTCTTTTATTGACATGTCGAATAACAGCGAAGATACATGGTCAATACGTTCTTCAGCGATGAACACGAATATTCGTGATGAAATGCAAACTTGCGTGCAAACATTGAATTCATGTTTGGATCAGTTTCGAAACATGAATGAGCAGTTAATCGTCGAGGAAAATCTCGATGAAATTGTTCACGAATGTTTAAACGAGCTGATCGAGCAAATACCCGAGCAATCGAAGTCGATTTCCATCGACATGAATCTTCTCAATGAATTGTTGACGAAAAAACTGTCATTTAACGAGTATTTATATCTCCTCGATCGAATCATCGACAATAATATCCTCAATTCTTCAACGAAATCCGCCGAACAATTGTCCAATGAAATCTCTCATCTCGGCCAGGAAATCGAGCAATACAAAATCTTTCTCTCTCGAGAAACATTCGATTCTAACGAATTCACACAACATACACAATTCCTAGTCAATACTCAGTCGAATTATTCGGTCATTTCTTTTCTTCAACAATCAACATCCATGGATATCTCTCAATTCGTACCGAATGAACTCACTAGTCAAATGCAATCAACTATTTTAACTTCGACACATCAATCAAAAACCGCCGCTGATATCGGCCCGTTTCTACGAACGATCTTTTCGAAATTAGAGAATATGCTTCAGAATTCTTTGCAAGTTAATCTTTTGTTAACTGGGATCATCGCACGATTGGCACATTATTCTCAACCGTTGTTACGTTCGTTGCTGTTGAATCATAGTTTAGTTTTAGAAACCAATGTCAAATCACTTTTTCAAGTAGAATCTCGATTTTCTATTGTTTACTCGAAATGCATTCGCTTTTTTTTCTTAAGATTCTTTCAAATTTAAAATCAAAATTAGAAAGTGTTTCTCAAACGTACAATGATTTCAATTCTCTAGTCGATTTAGCACATGAAACACTGTACGAACGGGAAAATCCGTCGAAAGTACATTCGCTCGAAGTTCAAGATGGTAAATCCATCGAACAATCTCAAGGTAAATCGAACTCATCAGTCAGATATTCGAGTTCAACGTTTTTCTTTCTTGTGCAGACGAAGAACGAGTCTTTTTCGAGACTCGACAATCTCCTTCAAAAGGTTTTTATATTTGCATGAAAAAAAAAACTTAGTTGTTTTTTTTTATTGATGAATAGATGCTAATGAATTTGTATTTTGTGATTTAGATCGATCGATAAAACGCAATCGAATTTTGAACTTTTTCCGTCCACGAGCGCGTTTATCCGACACGAACCGAGAATCGTTTCTCGAGAAAACATCAATGAAATTCATCAACTCTCGAGAACAAACGCAAGTCAACAACGAATGGGACGATCCAAAAACACGAAATATCGCCTTCTGTGCTATTGTATTCAATGAATTCTTGAAAGAATTAGCTGCAATTACATTGGAACATAGTGTTCAGCAATTTGACGACGATCAAATCTTCGATGATCTCTCTCCAATATCAATAATGCTTTAAAAAAACGAGTTTGACAATTTTTTCGTTATTATTTTTCTATATATTTAATCGATGTTTACACTTGTTTGCAATAGAATCTTTAGTCATTATTAAAACCGTTTGTTCTCTAATAAAGAAAATTTTTCTGTGCACTATATTCTTGTTCGCTTCGTTTGTAAAAGTGCTTTTTTTTCTCAAAAGAATAAATCAGTGTGTGTATATTTAAACTTCGCAATACGATATTTGAAAACTGATACTTGTATTCTTGCCGAACACAACTGAATTGTTGTCAAGTACTCTTTATAACAATTCTTTCTTCTATCAAATATTGACTTTCCTGTTTATCAATTTAGTATCATAGTCAGTTGTCGTTCAATAGAACTTTAAACAATAAAACTGTCAAAGAGAGAAAATATTTGTAACTTTTCTTGTTTCTTTTTTCTCGTCAATAATTACTGACATTGATGATTTTTCATATCGAACGTGATTACGAAAGAACGGAAACTGCATGATCGAACACATTGAAAATCATCAAGCATATGATTGTGTTCATTAACATGTGGCTTGATTTGTTTGTGTTCAATAGAAAAAAAAATCATTTATTTCGAAATAATATATTTTTATTATGTATTGAAAGCATACAGACAAAAGAAAACCAAAAATTCAGTGTAATTATCCATAGAAAAAAACCAACGAATCAAATAAGAAAAGCACAAAAATGAACACTTATACACACGTACATAAAGACACTAATGAATATTCAGTCCCGAATTTTGTTTTGTTTTGTTTATGTGGTTAACCTTTGTATGCACGTTTGAATTCTAGAATTTCAATTAAAAGAAAGTCAATTGATTGTTCACAGAATAGAAAATCTACCTTCGAATGTAACTAATCCATCTTTATCAGCATCGATCTCAGCAAATGCTTTTTCGATCGTTGCATTATCTTTGTTATTTTTCGCGTGATATGCACGAAATTCTTCGATGGTAATATAACCATCTTTATCCTAAAAATGAAACAGACAAAGGAATCGTTTTCAATAGAAATTTGTATTCGATCATCGTACGCAATCTAAACGATCGAATTCACTTCGAAGATCAGTGGATGAATTGTTTCCCGTCGACATATTGATTCGTATATCTAAACGATAAATTGAAGAGAAAATAAATCTCATACTGGATAACTCACATTGAATAGTGCGTGCTAGTTATTTGTCTAGAAAATCGCGAGTGCTCAACTACGTATGTAAAATTTTTAGTATTTTTGCTTGCTCTATTTTTGTCTCTCGTTTTCTCTTTCTCTGTTGATGCTTAGCATTACATCGAGAAAAAGAGAGAGAGAGAGAAATCCGGAAAGTGAGTCTTGTATGTCGCTGGTTAGTTAGCACGCCGACACGATAAATTCTAGTTTCCTTTACTCAATTGATATTTATTTAGTTCAGAAAAAAAAACTTTCGACAAACGTTGTAGGATTGGATCATATTTAAAAAAAAACAAGAAGAAGTTTTTTTTTCTTTATATCCGATCGATTAATAAAACAATTCTAATGATTTCGGTCGTGATGATGACAGGAAGAATTGATCTAGTCATTTTAATGATTGATGGAGTTTTTCTTTTCCTCGATTTCTTTAATAAACAATAGTTTTAGGATTAATGAAAAAATCTAGCACTCTATATCGTCCTTGTCAAGGAATAAAAGGAAAATTCTCTCGCGTTGTGATATGTCAGTGAGTAGAAAAAAAGAAATGAACTGTTTGAGGTAAAGTAATTCTGTGAAAATGTATATCTTGTCAATATTTATCTGCTTGTATATTAGAATAGGAAAGAAATCTATTGTGTGACAAGGATCGTTCGCAGTATTCTTCTCTCGTTTCATCATCTACCAATACTTTTAACTCATCACTTAGAATAGAAAATGCACAAATCATTTCCCTATTCATTCACTTTAGAGAAAAGTGATGAATCATGTTGCATCATTCAGAAAAAAAATATATCGAACTATCTCAACGATAATCAAATTACTAAACTAGATTCATCATGCGAATGCATTGTGTTAAACAAATGGGAACAATCTTTGCTAGCAAACAATGGAATACGAATTAACACAAATATTTACGTTGTAATCCAAGTGAGAAATTATCATTATCAAATCTATTAATACATTCTTTGAAATATTCATATACAATTAAGTATGACACGCAGAATAAGAAAAGATTTGTGAATATATATGATAGATCAAACAAAGCTTAGCCATTAGTGCTTTTGCCTATTAAAAAACAAGACGAGAGTACTTGTTCATGTCACTTCGACGCAGATTTTCATGTTAATCGTCGTTTTTTTCCAGTCATGCATAAGAGCATGAAAATATCAGACAGACTCGAATAATATTTGAATAAAAACCAACGAACACTAAAAATGATCGTGACCGAAAGAATTATTTAAGCTAAATATAGAATGCAATTTAATAACAATATAATCCATGATTAACATCATTGTTTAGACATAAGGAATCACGCAGTTGATTCTCTGACATCAGCAAGAGTTCATATACAGGAAATACGAACACAATTATTTTTCGTTCATTATCACAAAACATGTAGAGACCTTGATATCGATTTCAATTAATTGTATGTTCAAGTAATGAATCGAAAATTTGGGAAAATATTTCATCACAGATAGTTTATATAACAAGAACAAGAAAAAAAAGCTTCTATGAATAATGAATGACATTGAACATTAATATAAATATTTAATAGATTCATTTGCGCGAATCTAATTCACCAAGTTTCATCGTGGCTCAACAAGTGCCGTTAGTCGACATCGACGTAATGATATTTTCTTTCGTAGTTCACTCTGAGAAGCTAAGCATACGAATGGATAGAGAAAAGTGACGAAATAAAGGGCAAAATCCGCATAGAGTTCAGCTTGTATACCGATCGACTTCGGTAGACCACAAATACGAGCGAAAACGAGAATATTAAATGGTATATTCGGAATAATATAAAGAATAGAATTGCATAACAATTGAATGGTCATTTTACGTTGTTTACGCCAAATATTAACTTGATGAAGGCGTCGTTTTCGATAATAAACACGTACAACAAGAATTAAACTTGTCAAAGAAATCATAAACGTTGTTGAAATATTATTTACAATCGTATCTATCGTTCCCAATGCTGTATCATTTAAATAACAAGGAAATTCATTACAAAGAGGTAATCTATAATTATAAACATTTTCACATGGTGGAAAAACGATCGCTATCAAATAAAATACAAAAATATATACCAATAAAATAACAAAAGGTAAATAATGAAAAATTAAACGTCTTCGTTGTGTAATAAAGAATCGATCATAGAATATTAATAGATATCGTTGAATTGAACCCCAAGCCATGATTATTGTACAACCACTGTATAATCCGTAATCAATGAACCACCATATTAAACAAGTCGATGGTATCGATGGTTCAACGATGTTCGTACGGAGAAAATGTAGATAAAGTGGAACATCGATTAATTGAATGTAGAGTCCTAGGAGAAGTAAAATAATCATGACATGATTGATTAATTGATTACGAAGAGTTTTAATTAATAAAAGATGAAATAGTAAAACGAATGAACAGGCTATTGAAGGTATATCAAATAGTAATAGAATATAAAAGCGTACCGATCGAGGTATATTGATTTCTGTGTATTCAAGTAGATTTGGATCATCGTTGAAACTGTCATTTGCAACCATTGTCTATGAACAAATATCAAGAGTGTCAATTATTAAATCATTGAAATGTCCTTTCAAGAATGAAAGATGAAATAATGACGTTGATATTCTTCACCAGAAATTCTATCCTTGTTTTCTTTTGTGAAATTATGAATTCATTGTTGGAAAGCTCGAGATTGCGCCTACACTGAAATTTAGGATTAATATATATATTATTCTCAGAGTCTCTTTTGTAATCTAATGACTGGTGTTCAAAGATTACTAAATAACACCTTGCTGAGAAACAGACAGAACACTAAGAGAAAAGTGTACTGTATTCTATGTAACTGGTCGATTTCAAAGAAATCTTTACACTGGAAATGCTCTCAAACAAATAGATTTATTCTCGTAAAATTTTTATGCGACTATTTGGCTCGTTCAAAACAACATGGAGTTGCCAAGGTAAAGCACAAACATCATGATTTACAGACAATTCATGTGCTATTTTCGAACGTTCATTAATCATCATTATCCACGATCTATCACAATCCAAAATTAAACTAATTATATCATCTTTTTGCATTTCAATAGGTTCTGTGAGAACAGTTGGAATTATTGATCCATTGACATGAATAAATTGATTACTAGACCAACCGTAACTCGACGATTCAGAACAAATACCAAGAAATGTCGATTCATGAGTTGTCTGTTCCATACGTAAACGTATTCGATGGCAACCTTTGTCATATTCATTCTGACCACGAATATCAATCGAATCAGACGATGAGTCATGTGTAACTATTTGATCATAAGCACCTGACTGAAGAAATAACTCATTTGTTACTGTCAAAGCAATATAAGTATCTCGTACGAGAGGGTTAAGTGTGCATTCATTGATAGTGATTGTTGATGGTGAAGTAAAATTAGCTTTTAATTTATCAAATTTTTTTCCCCAATGTTCGAGATCATTTTCAACGAATGTATCCAACGTTTTTTGATTGAGTAAACGATTGGTTGATTCTTGTAATTTATTCGATAATCGTCGTATATGAACAACTACGATTTCAGTTAATTGTTCTCGTAATTGTTGAGCTCGTTTTTGAATCTTTTCGATGGATTCTTTTTCCCATTCATCGATTCGTTTAAAAAATGGATATGTTTGTGGACTATCAAATTGTTCTTTGAGAACCGTTTGAAAACGATCTTGTTCATCAATAAGATGTTGCATTTGTTCACGAATATATCGACGATGTGTATTCAACAAGGGCAAACTCGATGATCTTGGAGTTTCACCATTATTTACGATTGTTGTTCGAGCATCTAAACTGCTTATTACAGCAAATGAAGACTCCATTCTCGAGAGTGAATAGATATGAAATGTCATTTTAATAAAAAAAAACAACAACAAACTGATAACGAAATATCTCAACAAGATTAGAAATTTATTTTAACCGACACCTATGCAAATAATTAGCTAATCAATCAGTCAATTTATTTTTACTTTTCAGAGCGAAGTTCGATGAGGTCATGAGGGCTTTTAGTGCAAAAAAATATTTGCCCATGTGAGAAAGAAAGAAAAACACGACACGTTCTTCTGTCGCTTTTGCATTTCTGAGTCAGAGTGAAAGAAACATGTTGTTTTTAACGGGTATTTTGATCAGTATAGTTGTGGTTCTCATCGTCGCTTATCTTTGGTCGATTCGAAAGAGTTATGATTTTTTCAAACGATTGAATATCGATGGTCCTCCACCTGTATTTTTCTTCGGTAATTTTCTTGATATTGCCAAAACCAAACGAATGTCAATATCGATTAAACAATGGACGGAAAAATACGGTCGAATCTTCGGTTTCTTCGAAGGTCACACACCGATTTTAGTCATTTCCGATCCGGATATTTTACAAGATATATTCATAAAGAATTTTTCCATTTTTCATTCTCGTCGTGCTTTACCACTCGAAAATCAACATGCCGAAAGTACGCACGTGTTCAGTGCACACGGTCTCCGATGGAAACGACAACGTTATGTGATTAATCCAACATTTTCATCGGCTAAACTCAAACAAATGACACCACTCATTCATCGTTGTATCGATATTTTCATGTCGAAAATCGCCGAACAATGTCAAGCCGGTCAACCATTCGATATCTACACTTATTACAAACGATTTACAATGGACACAATCTGGTCTTGTGCATTCAGTCTCGATACCGACATGCAAAATGATCCACAAAATCCGTATCTAGTTGATTCTCAACAAATCTTCGAATTTGCCAATAAAATGAAAGTCTTACTTTTTCTTTCATTATTTGTCAATGAATTCAATAACATTTGGTACAAACTATTCGAATGGAATGGCGCGCTACGATATCACATACGCCGTTTATTTCCATTTACGAAATCATTGATTAACAGCGAACCAGGAAGATGGATCGTGAAACAAGCGTATAATCTTGTTGAACAACGTCGAAAACATGTTCAAGCCGATCGAACTGATCTGATGCAATTGATGCTTGAATCAGCATCGACCGATGATATAACAGTGGTATGATTCAAATAGTTATGCAATTAAAAGAAAAACAAAACATGAGCTTAAATTTTATACTAGGATCGTGATTCAACTTCGGTGAAAATCGATCCAAATAGTAATGAATCTCAACTCATCAAGAAACTCACCATATCTGAAATCGCTATGAATACATTTTTCTTCAGTAATCAGCAGTTTTTCTCGAATTTTTTTTATTTAAAATTTATATTTATCAGTGATTGCTGGTTACGAAACAACGAGCACAGCATTGGCGTATGTTTCCTACGTTCTCGCTACACATCCCAACGAACAACACGAATTACAAGAATATATCGATGCTGAATTCGATCCTGAAGATGAACACACCATGCCATCATACGATCTCGTCACTCAAATCGAATATCTAGATATGTTCATTCGAGAAACTCTTCGAATGTATCCAATCGCACCACTTGTTGTTAATCGTCAAAATGTCGAAGAATATGATTTGAAAAACTACGGTACTCTTCCTGTTGGTACGTCGATTATGGCAGATATGTATGCTCTACATTATGATGCTGATCTTTGGGGTCCTGTGGATCCGCATGTGTTCTATCCTGAACGATTTGCTACGAAACGTCATCCAATGGCATGGATACCATTCGGAATCGGCTCGAGAAATTGTGTTGGCATGCGTTTTGCTTTGACAGAGCTGAAATTAATTCTTGTTCGAATGCTGAAAACTTATTCGATTGTCGAATGTGGCGAACAAACGCATAAGGCGTTCGAAAATCTTCGCGAAGGTTTTTCAATCTCACCGACGAATGTCATCGTTCGATTACAACGTCGACATGATCATATCGAGTAATCTTCTTTTCTATTTATTGATAATTTTCATACAAATATAAACAAAGAAAAAGAAAACTTCTACTACTAAAAAAGAGAAGAGAAAAAAACGAGAATGAAATGTTGAAATCTAAACTTTGTCTGTATGAGCAACCATATTTCGTAATTTGCCTGTTTGATTCATTTGTTTTTGTTGATTTACCGAATGAAATGTCAAACATCCGGCATGCAGAATAACCAAAACATCTTTCGATAAAAATCCAATACTCCACGCTTTAGAAGAAAAAAAACAAATTCAATCAAAAAATCAAGGTAATTTATTCGCAATGCTTACGCCATGGTCGAAATTGTACTGATTTCTTTTCGCCCTCGGTTCCAATTGCCCAAATCTTTTTATTTCCTCCATCAGTCACAATAACTCCGTGACTAATCGGATCGATAATCACTCGATTCATATTATCGATATTTAATTCATACAAATCCACACGACGAAGTAGTTGACCTAAGATTCCCACAAAAAAAAACATCATCATTTTCGAAAAAGTCAAATAGTTTTCATTACCATTTTTCTGTCGTTTCTCAAGAAAATATCTTCCTGCTTCTCGTTCACGTCGTTTGCCTAACACATAGCACGATTGCATATCGACAGCTATACTTCGTACTTCAACTCCTGCCTCGAAAACTAATTGTAATTGTAGATCTTGATCGAACACTGAAATCTTCGATTTATTACAACCCTTTTCTGTTCCATAGAAAATCAACGTTTCATCCGAAGCGACACGTTGAAAATTCAAACCACGTTCAACAACACGTTCACGTTCCAATTGTTTTCGTGTAAGATTACAAACATATAATTTACATTCTAAAGGTTTCGTTGCCGTTTGTTTATGTTCACCTATAATTATTATACTATCATCATGATAAATAGCTAAATCTTTGATATCTCCGTCTGACCATTGAATTCTCTAGAGAAATAATAAAACAAAAGTATAAGAAGAAGACGAAGATATTGAAAGCGTATAGTTCGTTTTTACTTCATTCTCATGTCCATTACCATCGAAAATGATTAATGAATTTTTTTCTTTATTAAACAATAAAATTAAATCTGTATTTGTCATTGCTAACATTCCCCAATCATAATTTTGTCCGAGTGGTATTTTCTTATAGAATTCATTATTGTAATTATCTAATTTCGATTGAAATGTTGATAAACGTGTTTTAGGTTGATGTGTTGACAATGAAAGATCAGCTACTGAATTCGAAATTGTCTTATTGATAGTCGCGTGTGTACGTTGAGTTAAACTAATTCGTGGTGAATGTTGAGCGAGTGTATTTAATGATTTATAATGATTGCCTTTTCCATTCGAATGTTTTTTCATTGGTCGAGTATTGGTTGGTTTTGATATTGGTTCATTATTTGATGATGATGAAGCTGAACTTGTTGAATCTAAACGAGAAAGTTGTTCGAAAAAGAATAGATATAATGTGTATGCGTGTGATTACCATCGAGATGGTGGATTTTAATTGAACCTGCTAATGTTGATAGATGATTTTTGTCATTAGCTAAGATTAACTCATCGGTTTGCGATGGTGAATCGACTTGATTGAATTTTTTCTTCGTTTTTTGTAAATCATTCGAATCGATTTGAAAGATTTTCATGTCCGGTAATTGTTCGTGAAAGATTTCATTTGCTTCTCGAATATCTTCTTCGATATGAGTTAATTTAACTTGTATCTGTTTAAATTGTTCGATTGTTGACCAATCGGTTATTGTTAAACGTAGATCTTGTATGCCTTTACAAACTTGTTCATAACGTTGTTTATAATCACTGACATTTAGTTCTAATTGATTATTCCACGACAATGTTTGTCGTTCAACGAATTCTTCACTATGAATTTGTTCTTGATGCAATTGTTCAATCAGATTGGTATAATAATTTCGAATATTTTCAAAAGATTTTTGTTTGATTTCGCAAAGTTTATCTTTGGCATGTTCAACATGATCATTCATGTGAAGATATTCTTGTTCTAATGTATTGAGATTATTGGTTAGATTGGTTAATGTTTCACGTCGATGTTGATTTGCACATTCGAAACAAACATATGAACAACAATGCGAACATTTAACAAACGATGGTGATTGTTGACAAACTTGACATTGACCTGTAGCTTCAACATGAAAATTACAAGATTTAAGAAGATCAAGAACTGTTTGATTCAATGGTAATTCGTCATATCGATGAACAGTCGAACAGATTTCCTTTCGACAAGTTTTAACAGGACAAAAATGTTTGTATTTATCATCCCATTCATGTGCTAAGCAAACTGAACAGATTGTATGACCACATAGAGGAAGAACTCTTGGTTCAGTATAACGTTGAAAACATGATGGACAATTTATTAATGTTTCAAGTAGATGACGTGGTATAGCAGCTGCCATTGAATACTAGAAAGATCAAAATGAAACTTTTGTATATATATTCACTATTTCAATGTGTATATTAGTCGTGGGAGGTTAAGTGTTTGCCATCATTCTTACCGATCAGAGAGCGAGAGAGAGAGAGAGAGAGAGAAAAGGAATAATGCTCATAGGTATAAAATAACCATTTCTCTTCTATCTTACGGGTTCATCTACCGCGCGCGCGCGCTTTCTCTCTCTCTCCTCCTTTTTCTCTCTTCTGTAGACATTATAATTTTCATCGATGTGAATATTTGTTCAAAAAAAGAAAAGAAGAAAAAAAAAGAAAGAAAGATTCATACATAATGGTGAGAATGAAAGAATATACATCTATGTAATTATTATCGATGACAGGATATCCTTTTCTCTTTCTTTTGGTCAGCAATACATTTCTATATGCCTCATAATCACTTGTTCGAATACAAGTCACGCTTGAATTGATCATTTGAAAACTAAATATATGTACTAAAGAAGGTGATAAACATAAATGGATTTAGATTCTATTTGTATATGTGCGCATATACGTACAACTAACCTTTTTCTCATCCTCGAATTTATAATGAGTATGTTCACAACGTGTCATACGAGTGTATATACATATGTTCACACCTTATAATCGAAGTCGTATTAATGTAGAATAGAGAAGAAAAAAGACGAAAAATTGTTGTTCTATTTTCTTTTATTGACATTCGTCTTTGTCGGCATGCCTGAGATTTGTACAATGCTAAAGTAGTCACCGTCTATTTGTCGATGTCTTCAAACGAAAATAAATCGAATGCTTGACTAGTCGTATAAGTCAAGTTACGATCGATGAGTGTCAAGAGACAAGTAAATAATCGGCTCGGATCACTCAACCTTTAAATCGAACATAAAGACTGACTGAAAGAAACAATAAAGTCTTTGAGACGTGTCATATATGACTACGTTTGATAAATACACTTGAAAAGTCTTCATTTGAAAGCATTGGCGACAATAAAAAGAAATACAATTTTTATGTTTCAAAATTCGTCTGTTCAATTAACTAATAGTGCATTAGATATGTGTGTATATACGTATATACGTATATTGAAAATGATATTGTTTTGATTCAAATGGGTTAATTGTATCGATATCAAATAAAATGAATGTTTGTCTTGTTCATGCTCTCTTTTTTTTCTTGTGTTCAATGAAATTTAAACTAAAACGAAGAGTCTATATGTGATATAACACATTCGTTGATTTTTCTGCGGGCTTAAAATAACTTTTTTAAATGCATAAGATTCATTCTTATTTTATTAAGATGATCGACTGTTTACAGTAGCTGACTTATCGCTTTTCAGTTTGGTTAGTTGCTATGACAAATCCTTCTCTTTTGGGCATGCATAAGTTACGTTTCGAAAATCAATATTCTTACATTTTCAATCTACTCTATTGATGAGTCACATGTCTAATACAATTAAGTTTTTAAGAAGTGGAGAGATTAAATAATGACTTTTAGCGAGATCGTTCATCAAACTTCCTCTTACGTTTGGTTGATAAAATGTGAAAACAAGAAGAAAATGTGTCGGTAACAGATCGTGTTTGTAAAGAAAAAAAGAAAGTCATTGTATGATGATAATGTAGCAGATAAGCAACACAGTTTTCAAGTTGAATCGGTTTGTTTCACAGGCCGATCAATACGGTCGCTGTGACGATACTAAACGATAGCGTATGCGGCCATGCTAATTCGATCCGGGGTTGCTCGTGATTTCTATGAATAATAAAATATCGCTAGATATGCTGAAATATACAATGCTGCATGATTACCTTCTGGAGCACTGTTGAATCGTTATTGTTGAATGTTAACATCGATGTTGTTACTTCAGCGCAAATAATTGTGTTTGCTTTGATTGATCCTACGTAAGTACACGAAGATGTGTTATTTATTAACTGAATCGCCGGAGATTCAATGACTCGATATTCCGGATTTCGTTCATTGAAAGCGAATCCGAGAATGTCAAATTGTATTTCTTGCGGTCTGAATGAGACCAAAATCCGTTGATAGTTTGGTAGCCATCGTGTTTTATAATTGATATTTAGATAATTAGAGAAATCTTTAAATAATGATTTACTCTCTGTTGAATAATTCGAATTAAATATCCGATTGATTGGTATTGGTACAAAAGATATGTTGAGAAGATGGTCGCCACGTATTCTAGTTTATATTGTTGATTTTTTGGCCTAACGCAAGACGATCAATACGGTCGTTGTGGCGGCACAAAACGATAGCGTATATAACCATTTTACACAGTTTACGGTTGTATTTTACGGCTGTTAGCTCGGCTCGAGCTTAACGTTTATTTCCAAATGAAAAGAGAAGAACGGAAAAGAAAACGGATACATGCGCACATACAAGAAGGATTCCGTCCTCTAACAATCGTAAATGACACATTTTTATGCATTCACACGGAAAACATCAATGAAACTATCCATCTGATCTTGTAAAAAATATACTTCCATTCAAGAACAGAATGACAAAATAATGAACACAATAACAGGTCAATATTTTTCTTGACAATGCCATAGAAAATGAATATTTTCCGAGCGGACGGATCAGGTCACATTTATTGAATAAATACTGCTCGCATATAAAAAAAATAAATATAGATACAATAAATGCTGAATAATTCGAACATGAATATTGTCGATTTACCTGATGATGTATTATTTATGCTTTTCAAAATGATGAATAATATAGAATTACTTTGTTCCATAATTGGCGTAAATCGAAGATTGGATATGTTTGCATGTGATGGAAGTGTTGCTAGTTGTATTGATCTAACTCAAATGTTGTTTTATGATCTAACTGATTCACCTCTCAATGAAAAGTTTATTCGATTTTCTACTATGGTTTTACCACGAATTCATTGTACTATTGTTAATCTTATCATTAGAGGTCCGATGCACAAACACGTTTTTCGTTACACTACTTATCCAAATTTAAGAAAGATTACTTTTATCGAACTTGATTTGAATCTGGGTTGTGAAATTTTCAATGGTAATGTTGTTAGTTCAGTTCATTTTGTCAATATTTGATAGAAATATTGATTTTTTTTTCTCTTTTCAGAAAAATCTTTGTTTGTTCGTTTATATAAACGACAAATTACTGATTTAGCTGTGTCAATCAATGTGTACTTTCAGGAAGACAACGATCTTAGATTAAGTCAAATTTATGTTGGTATTCTTTCATGGTTCTCCAATGTTCAATATTTGACTTTGAACGGTTTACGTACTATTGGATATTCCGGACGAATTCTACATAATTTATCTTTTGATAGATGTTGTTCATCTCTCATAACTCGTTTACACATTCGAATATTTAGTTTTCATGATTGTTTATGTCTCATGGATGGTCGTTTTAGTAAATTAACTACATTGACTCTCGATGTTGATTATATTCGTTATTGGACTTTAGATAACAACAATCAGGTAAAACATCTTGGAGGGACAATTGATAATCGATATTTCGATTGTTATTTTTAGAATATTTCAGCTAAATTACGCGAATTTTCGTTGCGCGTCAGACGTCCAACAAAGGCTTTTGATTGTAAACTTGTTCCTGTCCTTCGTCGAATGTATAATCTAGAAAAATTAACATTATCTTGTTGTGTTATTGAACGTACTTCATTTATTGATGGTTGTTATCTAAGAAACAACATTGTTCGTTTCATGTCAAAGTTAACATGATTTGAATTCGACATTATTTGCGAGCGATCATACATGAATTCAAACTTGCAGCCATCTTCTCAGGTTATTCAAAGTACATTGAGCAAAAATGGATTTGATGCCGATTGTTATGTTGAATATGAACCATATCGATGTCATATTTATTCTCTTCCATTCACTTTGAATTGCATACATTGGCTAACATCAAGATTTCCAGGTGGAACCTTTATCAATGTTCAGACTTTATCTGTCTTTGATTTACATCATCCATTTAAACCTGATTTCTTTGCTAAAATCTCATCTTCTTTTCCAGTTTTAACTAAGTTAAAAGTTTGGAATAATATTGAACAACTTGAAAAACAATCGTCATCGATTATTGAATTTACTCATCTTAGTCAACTCGATATAGATCATGCACATATCGATTACGTCGAACAATTTCTTTCCAATTCAAATACATATTTACCTGCGTTAAATAGTCTTCAGGTAAAATATACAGATTTAGCAATTGTAACAAACAATTTTACAAGAAGCGAAACACAAATCAATTGTTCAAAATTGAAAACTCTCTTTTTGGAAAAGCAGATCTATCTGCCACATTCAAAAGATTTCTATCAATATTTTCCTCAAGAAATAAAGATCTCATTTGTGTAAAAGACTATCCTAGAGTATTATCTTTAATCAATAAAACATAAATATAGAAATAGAAATGAGACTGCGTCGACAGACGTTAATATTGAGCAAGAAAAATAACACACTACTTGATCAAACATCCCTACATGTTCAGACTCTTTTTTCACCTAAAATTGACGTTTATCGTATATATACTGGTTTATGTGCTTTATTTGAAAATATAATGATGTTGTACAGAGATATAGATAGAAAAAATGTTGACTATCTTACTGTACTCAATTAAATGAAATATAAACGAATGAAAATGAAAATCATCACGTTGGGTAGTTTTGTTCGTTAGAGTCATGATATTTAATGAATAGATAAGCATAATAAAAGAAGAAAAATATTGAAAGCCTGTTTGAAAGCAGAGTCAGATAATGGGATAGTTGTATTGTCGATAAATGATTTTGTACTATGTGTTTGATTTGCTGTAACACTAGATAAAATTGGTATCTGAGTTGTAGATGTTGTTGTTGTTGAAGAAATTGGCAAATCAATTTCATCACTTGTTAAACATAAATATTCCATTTCATCATAATCATAAGAGAGTTCTGTCTGTCTAAACTCCGGAGAATTTTCATAGTTGATACAATCAGCTACTCGTTGGCCGTTAAAATCTTGACATAGACATAGAAAAGTATCATCATGAAAACATCGTAGATTCAGTGATTGATTTTGACATGGAACATGATAGTATTTAATGCGACGAATCAAATGCATGCTACTTATATTCTCATCCAATACTTCATATATAGTTGGACATCGATCTAATAGATCAACCGTTACATTACAATTCGGTGAGTAATGATGGATTTTGTTCTGATCAATTAGATAAAGTTGAGACAATGAAAGTTTGATGAGAAGAAGATCAAAATCACTACCCCAATAATCAATAGTTGAAGAATTATTTCGACATATGATTGTTGAACTTAAATCGATGACATGTGGCTCTCCATTGTAAAGATCAATAAAATAGGAAAACATTTGAAGTGGTAAAACTAATTCAATACTTCCGTCAAATGAAATGAATATTTTCTTCTTCGCTAGTCGACATCCGTTCCCATAATATCCTATCGGAACAGTACAAACTGGGTGTGCAGCAAATGCCATTTCACTGCTGGAAAGTGAACCATAACCATTTGAATATGGATCTGGCCCATACGTAGTTTTCGATATTAAACATTTCGAACCGAATTTGTTCGAACGACATACGCATATTGATCGATTTTCTGCTGTTACACCAACACATAAAGAATCAGAAGAACATGTGCATGTATATGAGATATTACAATATTTTCCTGACCAATTTTGTTCACATTGACAAAAGTAATTCTTTGGATCATTTAAATAATGAACACATTGACCATGAATACATTGATGATTAACACAAGTTTGAATCTTATCATTGACTTTCGGTAGGTTCATTTCAACAACAATACGTTCAACAGGTAAAAATGGAAATTTCGAAGCTGCTAACATACTTCCCCGATAACGTAATGTAATCGTTTCATAAATGTCAATGTGGACAAAATATTCTTTTGAAAGATCTTTTGGTTGGTTCGAATAAACTAATTGAATTTTAAATTGATTTAATGCGCGTATGTCAGAGACAAATAAAAAAGATAATTGCTGATGAGAATGAATAGTTCGTTGAATACTATTGTCGATCAATGAAACAATGAGTAAGAATGATGTTTGAACCGAAGATGCAGGTGTATTCAATTTAATTATAAGACTGACACGTTGATTTTGATATTGACAACGATCTCCATAATAACTTGGTGGGCAAAAGCATGTTTTTGTTGTTAAACCTTTCTCACTGTTTAATACAACTTTAAGAGGAAGACCATTGTGACAATAATATTTTTCTGATGAATCGACCTTTGATAAACGTGTTTGTACATTAGTTTTGGCCTTCAAATCGGGATTATCAAACAGCATGGATTCTCTTTGTTCGATCCGTAGTTCACAATATTTTGTTATGTTATCATCGTCACAAATAGACTCAGGTCTGCGGGAACAAAGTGTTGATCGAGGCAAGCACCAACTACTGTTACCTAGTTTACAGTACAAATGCATGTCTGGACCATAAAATTTATTTTTTGGACACACTGTTGATTCTTCTATACCACCAAGACAATCGACGATATTGTCATCAACTTTTTCAATTGGTAAACAGATAAATTCATTTGTTTGCGATGAAACACAAATGTGATGATTTGATGGACAATTAAGTGGCGGAGATGTATAACAATTCAATTCGTCAACTCCTTTCGGGCAATCCCATACATAATTACATTTTGTTCGTCGACTAACACATGGCCATCGTTCACATTCTGTTTCATCAGTATGAATTTGTCCATCAATAATAATTGGTCCATTAGAAATAATACCATCACAAATATGTGCATAGACAATTGATTGCTTTAATTGAAAATCCAAGAACATGTTTTCATCATCACAGATATCCAATTTTTGACAATCACATTTTCTATCTCGAAGTTGTCGTCGATGAATGCATTTATTTTCATTTGCACATTTATAAAATGCTTTTATATTCTTATTTGATAAGCAAACTTTATCAACAATTACTTGTTTTTCATCATCTTCATAATCACAATCTTGAATACCATCGCCAATATAAGATATTGGAATGCATTTCGATGAATTTTCACATTGATACATCAAAGAGCTATTACAAGCAGATGAATAATGGTTTATTGGTTGTTGACAATGACCCAGTTTTGAATAGACAAGTCGAATAAAATCAATCAATGGTTGCCATGCGTTATCATTCCAATCGAGTGAAAAATCTTCTCGACGACGGCATGTACTTCCTTGAAAACGTAACAAAGTCACATTCGTAGGAAATTCACCACACATTTGTTCATTATAACAGATATATTCAGGTGGAATGAAATTCATAGTTGTTAAGTTAATGATATATTCTTTTGTATAAGCAAAATAGATGTGACCAAAAGCAATTGGCAGTGTTGGATAATAAAATAGATTTGAACAGGTATTTTCAATAAGTTCCAAACAATTTTTATTTTTACAGAAATTAAAACATATTGATGGATTGATCATTGTTGGAATTTTCAAATGACATTGAAGCGCTAAAAGACAATTATCGTTTAGATCTGTTGTCGTTGATAAAGTCGACCAAATAACTTGTTCAATTGCTTTGCGACGCAATTCTTGGCATGAACTTGTAAAATCACCGACCAAAGGTAATCGATACTGGATATTTCGGCGCCATGAGCATATAACATCTTCATTTTCAGATGACGGCAAGTCCTCAGATTCAATAACAAAATCGCGAAAGCGAGAGATCTCAGATTGATCGAGACAGTAAAGTTCATCTCCTTTTAAAGTTGAAGGTATACATTGACCGTTATCACATCGATATTCGTTATCTTGACATACATTTGTGGTAAGTGGTAAACAGCCTTGCTCATCAATCCCATCATTACAATCCATTTTTCCATCACATATTTCAGTCCAATCAAGACAGATAGATGTTAAACCACGATCACATTTCAAGTGTATGTAACAAGTTATTGGCGGTTGTTCCGAATCGTGCATCTGTTCTCGATAATACATATGTATATTATCATATGTTGATTCACGATAGTTAGGAATATCGAATTCATACTGACATTGTGGACCAAATGCTGGCAATGTGCAATTATAAAACAAATCAGTTTCCATTGCTAGTGGTCGATTTTCAGTCGACAATTGATTCAAATAGAATTGATAACGTTCAATAACGTCAATGGGTGCCGACCAACTATATAATTCTATGCTTGTAATACTTTTCTTGTTCAGTTCAGCAAAAGTAAAGATTGAATTCACAGCTGTTTTTTCGATATTCCATTTTGATGCTGGTTCACTCATACAAAAAGGAATTATTTTGGGATAGACACTGTACTTGTTCACATGATAAAAACAATGATGTTGTACAGAAAAATTATCGGTAAAATAAAGATTGATTTGTGCTGAAACAATCACAAAATGTACGAGCAAGAATAACGTTAAATATTTAACGAGCATTTTATCGATCATTCACATTTTAAAATAACTCTGAATGTAATGAATTCAATAACAGAGACGTCTGTATATATATGTGCATACGGGATAAATTGTTTATTAATATTTTCTCAAACAGCAAAAAATCTGTGCAATAAATACTTTTTTTTATCAGATTATCATGTTTTCCCTTCATTCTGTTCATTTATTTCAAATGGTATTGACGTCAACAAATTTTCTTCTTATCATCAATATCATTCTTAGAAAAAAAACTCAAGAGTTTAAACTCAATGAAATCAAATTTGCAATCTATTGTAGTCAATGACCTTTTCTATTCACCTCTGGGTTGTCGAGTGGCATTTTAGTTTATTTATCTTTTTGTTGAGTTTTTCTTTTTTTTTTGTTTGAGAGGAATGATGCTTGCGGCATCTCTCATCGATCTTATCGAGTGAAGAATAAATGTATAAGTCATATGCATTTCTTTTATCAGCATTTATTTCGTGATATTTTAAAAAAATAATTCCCCAAAACCGATAGTGATGGAATTGAGTCGATGTTCGACATGTGAAAAACTCCAGGGAACGTGTCTTTGTAGTGGCTGCAAGAAATACTTTTGTATGCCAGATTTTCGAAGTCATCGAGTTGGTCTAGCAAACGAAATGGATTCGATCATAAGTGATCGAGATAGTATTCAAGATAGAATCAATAAATCATCGGAGAATTTAGTTGATAACAATCGTTTACTCTTGGAAATTACAGAATGGGAAGAAGAAACCGTAAGAAAAGTGAGAAAAACTGCTGAATTAGTTCGACAACAGGTTACCGCGTTGCAAAATTCGAAACAACAAGAAATTAAAATTCAACTTGATAAAATATCAAAAGACTTGATTCACATGAAAGAAACAGAAGATTTTGTCGAACCGGATCTTTCTCGTTTACGTCAAAATATTCAACAACTTAATCAAGATTTGAATTTATTGAATCAACCGCAAACAATCGAACTTTGTACTGAAGGAAGTAATAAAATTAATTGGGATCGATTAATTTACGTACAAGAACCATCGAAATCAACTAACAATCGTTCGAATTCGGATAATACGGAAAGTAAAAGATCGGGACGAATAAGAAATGTACGTCTAACAGCTCCATCGGTTTGGGATGACGATATGGAAAGAAACAATGTTTCTGTTAAACGTCTACCATTTGGTACTTTATTTAAACGTCCTTCGGCATCAGCAAAACTGACTAATAGAAATAATAGAATACAAGCATCACCACTATGGGATCAGGCTGAAAATGATGATTTTAGTTGGAGTCAATCCTCGCCGAGAACTTATTCAAGTGAAGAAGAGTGGTAAAACTTAAACAGAACTCATTCTTTTTATATTTTAAATCATTTCAATAAAGCGTTGCATCTCTGCAAGTCTATTCTAAAAAGTGACTGTACTAAAATCAATTAAAGAATAATTCGTTTTCGAGACGATCGAAAACCAGAACAAGTTGGATGATAACATTTTTGATAATAAATCTTCTTTGCTGGATTCACAAAGAAATAGATTTGACTTTTCTTATGATGTCTTTTAATATTTTCACAATAACGATTCGAACCACAAATATTCACTTTATAACGTTTACTTGTACCTATTGTTGATACATTTTCAATTCGTCCACCCATACCACGAATAATATTAACAAGAATTCTTTCGATATCAGCATATTCAGCAGGAAAATATTTAGTAGGCCTTTGCGGTAGTTGATTTGTAGGCAAATATTGTGGCTCTTCTTTCGGTTTTGAAATGATTTTTTGAAGAGCGTGTTTTGCTGCTGATTGTTCAGCTTGTTTAACTGATTTACATTCACTATGACCAGAATATCGAGATCCATTGACTATAACTGTCGTCTAGAACATCTTCTTCCATAGTCCATCATTCATTCGTAAGTATAGAAATCTTACTTGAAAACTAGGCGAATGATCTGGACCTGTTTTTCTTGATGGAAGATATACAGGCATTGACAATCTTCTCTTTTGACAATACTCTTGCAAACGGTTCTTATAGAATGTATCCATTGTATTGTGTGTTTGAGTAAGAAATTCGTACAAATAGTTGCTATTATTTTCAAAAGTAAATATTAACTTATAACGAACCGAAAAGAGTCACGTTGTTTTTGTTGATTTCATGTGTCAGAAGAAAAATTCAACAAAACCTGTTTATTTTATAAAATAAAATTAACAAATGGAAGACGAAAAAAATCTAATTGAGAATTATCGGTTTTTTGTTCGATTTAAATCCTTTACAGTCAGGATCATGACATTTTTGGTAGTAAAATTTGTTGATTGGATCAACCACAAAATAAACCTGATTTGTCTTGTGATGTCTATCAATATTATCACAATATCTATAGTCGCCGGCAATTTCTATTTTATACAGAGAAGTTTGATGAAATGGCAGAATTTTTCGAATTCGACCTTTGCGTGCATTCACCATATTGACAATGAACTTTTCAACATCAGCAAATTGTGCTGGCAGATGTTTTGATGGATCATTAGCATTGTTTGCGGAAGTTTCAGAATGTACTTCACTAGGACTATTAGGTGTAATTGGGTCTTTACACAGATCAGCATAGGCTCGTTTTGCTGCTGATTGCTCTGCTTGTTTTTTTGTTGAACAATTTCCTTCACTAACATACCAACGTCCATCAATTTCTACTTCTACCTATAAATTAATCATTGAGTCTCTCTTCGTTCATCACGAAAATAATCGGCTTACTTGAAATTTTATTACAAGCGGAGCATTTATATGTTCTCGAACTCTATAGTTTGGTAGTGGAATGTTATTTTTCTGACAGTATTCCTGCAAACGATTTTTCCAGGATATATCAGCACTATTTGCCATCATTAACAGTACACCAAAGATGACTCTACATCCTACGAATAATTCTGAAATGACTCTGGGTATTTTTTTTCAACATAAGCCACGTCATTTTGCATAATCTGAATTTAAAAAATATATGATTGGCCGATCATGGAAAAAACGTGAAACTACAATTCATTGACAGGTGACATCTTTTCTTTTGAAATAAGACTTTTATATATTTAATTTCATTATTCGTTCATCCATCGATGATTTTATTTTATTACTAAACCGAACTTTTACTCATTTGCATAATAAATAGATCGTTGAACAGTCTCCGTCTATTCTCTATTTCTGATTGACATAATGCGATTATCGAAGACAAAAAAACAAGTTCATTTTCTTTTTCATTTCTTAATTGTTTGCTTTTTTTGTTTTATTTAACAGAAGTCTTATCAGACTACACAAAAGTTTAACTAATCAATACAAGAGTAGCAAATACACAGAAAAAGAGACAAACACACATATTTCAATGCTGTACAAATAGACAAAGATTACGATGATGATTTGATTTATAATCGAGAATCATCTAAACGAAAAGGAAAAACAAGAATATTTAAGAATAAATCAAGTGAATTTTACCATCTTGTGGTGCTGCACGTTTTCGACCACGTGTTGCTGTAGATAATCGAGCTTTTTGTCCATGACCACCACCTGGTTCATCATTGAGAATACGACGATAGTTAATCAATGGTTGCCATGCATCAGCATCGATCGATGCGTTATGAACAAGTTTATCAATATGATCATAGATAGCTTTTTTATCCGGTTTGAGGAGTTTCGATGCAAATTCGGGTAAAACTTCGAGGAAGAGAATATTTGGACCTGGTTGAGTTGGATCGTCTTGTTTGAACAAAGGTGTCAATGCAAAACGAATGCATTCACTAAGAAAAACGAAAACATAATTGCAATAATTTGATATTCTCAACTCACCGATGAAGTGCTGCAAGTGCTTCACGTTGTTTAGCCATATCCAAACCAAACGAGAGATTAAATCGACGTGCTAATTCCTAAATAAATTCACAAATTCAAACATCATCACATCGTCTTGCACTCACTCTCAATGGTGACAAATCAATTGCACTTGTATCATCATTATTCGTTGATTCTTGCGCTGAAATGCAATCCTTGAACACAGCCATGAGACTGTAAGCCATGGTTTTAGCTGTATGAATTTTGGAAATATCTCGAGCACGTGTAAATGTATTCTTAATAATATCTCCGAAATCATTGCTGAATTTAACGTAATATTTAAGAATATTTGTTGCAGCTTGAATTGGTAGGACGTTGTGGACGATTAATTTGCAATAAGCAGCAAGAAGATTACGTTTTCGATGGAGTGCTTCGATTTTAGCTTGTTCATCTTGATCTTTAAGTAAAACATAGAGATTTATTTGGAAAAAAAAGAAGAAAATCGAACTTTTTGGATCTTCAGCATAGAAAACATAAGTGTTTAAGAAGGTTAATAATGCCTGAATAAGATTTTCATTGATTTCAACAACAAGAACTTGATAATCTGGATTTTTATCGACTAAATGTGGACTCATGCTGATCAATAAATCGCATAATGTCGAATAAGCATATTGGCATATTTGTGCATTAGCATGAACCATTAATTTTTGACATAAGGTACAAAGTTTTCGACTTCGTTTAACAAGTTTTTTCAATAAATCCTAAATTAAACTCATAATAATGAATTTAGTCATTCCAAGAAGAAAACAAACCTTATCAAATTGAACATCTAAATGATATAAACCCCAGAGAAGACTTCGATTAGCAATACCAAAGCATTTATCAACAATCTGCGAACATCAAATAATTAATTTCATTTTCAAAATCGCCAAAAACAAACCTCTGGTGACATATCTTCATTGTCAATAGCTGCTTTGAATAGCAGATGAATTTTATCCCAGAGATCCGTATTTCCCAAATCGTGACACCTAAACAAGCCAATCATACTCCCATTCTCAAGCAAACAAATGAATTCCTACTGATGAAATGCGTCTAATTTCCTTAAATTAAGCAACAATGGATACAAATCATCTTCATCGGCTTCGTCCTGAAATCACAAAATAGTTGAATTGATTTTTATAAAGTCTTTTTCGTCAAACCATTTCTTCGAAAATGCCCATAGCTGCATTGAAATTAGCCAAGATCTTATCGATAATATTTCCTCGATGAGCAATCGCTCGATTTGATAATGTAAAACTAACATCGCAAACACATTCGAAACATTTCGAAACAGCATCGAAAATCTAATGAAAACAAACAAAAATAAATCTTCGTTTTTTATCAGAAAAAAAAACAAGTGACTAACATCAGCTGTCGTATGTCGTTGAACGATATCGCTCAATGCATTTAAATACGCATCGAGATCACGTTCACGACGAGTCGTTGTGTAAACTTCGTAGTTAAAATGAAGAGGAATTTGTAATAAATTCAATAGTTTATCCGCATCAGCAATGTACTACGAAGGAAAGTACAGAAGTTGTAGTTTTTTTTTCTTTGGATTGAATTTTGTTTTTTACTTTATTGAGTAGTGGGGGTAGAGTGCCGATGAAATGATCGGTGAGCACTTTTTTATCATCTTCTTTTTGTTTTTGTTCTTTCATTGTTAACTAAAAAACGAACGAACGAATGAAGAAAAAACGAATTTTGATTGAAAATACTTTTCGATTCGGTTGACCACGTCCAATCGGATATTCGCCAGTGGCTGCTTCTCGAACACAACAAACCATGATTTCAATTAGACAATTTTCATGTTGATCATCCAATGCTAAATTACATAAAAGTGCTTTTTTTTTTATAAAATCAAAACGAAATTTTACCATCTTCATCTTGATCAGGCGCTTCGAGTAAAATATCAGTCATGCATTCCCAATCCTTCATCATTGGATGTTGATCCCACATGGAATCAACGAGATAGGTTGCGTGTTCATGAAGCTAGATCAAGAGACATTTGAAGAGAAACTAATCGGTTTATCTTAAGAACTTACTTCACTTTCGATGAAGAATTGAACGAGTAGATGCATGAATGCCGTATTTTGACTGCGTTTTTTCGATGTTGTCGATGGTTGTTCGGCTTTGTGGAAGAGTTTTTGATTGAGAAATTCACCAGCTGCTTGAGCTACTTGCCGATGAGAATGATAAACAAGTTCGTAGATATTTTCACAATCTTTATCTTCCAAAATTCGATCATTAAATCTATTATTCATAAAACAATAATTCTTCTCATTCGTATGTTTTTTTTATACTTTAATATTGCAGTTAGAAGTTTAATTGCTTGAACAGCAACTTCATATTCACAATCCACCGTCATTTGTACGATACGATCCTAGAAATCAGCAGTGTTCGTTTTCAGAAGAATCAATTTTGTTTTAAATACTTTAAATCGATTGGTGAACAATTCTAATTTGGCCACGAAATCTGTTGTTTGAAACAAAGGAATCAAGGCAAGTAAACATCGTAATCGACAATCTCCAACCTAAGACAGATTCATTTCGAATTTAGTCACGGCAAAACAACGACATTTTCTACTTTATCATATAAAGTCCAACCGATATATTTAAGATAGATATCATCGAGAAAAACCATCGGATAGCTTTTCATCCATTCACCAAGTTCACTCATGCATAAACATCGAATATCAGGTACGATATCACGATATCGATGAATGAAAACACCTTTGAAAATGAAATTCATGAAACTTTTGATTTCATTTTCATTGTTTTCGAGCTGAAGAAATAAAAAAAAACATAAGACAATGAAGAAAATCAATGGATTCGATGGATCAAACCTCTTTTCGTTTGGCAGTGAGCGTATCGAGACGATCTGCAGCTCGTCGAGCCGTTGATTTCTGTCGTTCAGCTTCATATTGTCGTTGACATTGATCTTTTTGAATGCTTATAGTCAATGCTATGTCAACTAATGCCGTCATAACTTTCAAAACGGCTAATGTTCCCGTATGACGAAAAGCACGAACAGGTGAATCTGAGAGAGCTGTTAATAGAGTAACTAAATTATCGATCATATATTGATCGTAGATGATCGAATACGATGCTTGTTTAATCAATAAAATAACAAATTCGCTGAATGATGAACGAAATTTCTTATATTGTAAACCTGACATAATAATCGGATATTCCGATGTATCTTCATCGAAATGTTCAGTCATAGCTCTCAACATATCGACATGTTCCATTTTTAAGTACATTGTTTGTGTTAATTTTCCTTTACAACCGCTACTATCCAAGAAGAATTGCATTAATTCAATCAAAGCTTCATCACGATTGGCTTGATACGAGTCGATCCATTGATCAACAAGCACTTGAATATTCGTTTTACCGGCTAATAAATGATGATAGTAACCTTTTTCTTCTGATTGTTGACCGCCGAATGTTGTATTATTTGTTACTGAGCCTGATTCCATCGAATCATCATCAGCTTGATGAATCGAAGTTGACTTTCGGCCTGAAACCGGTGGTCGTCCACGTCCTCGACCACCTGGTGTTGTCGTTGTTCGAGTTTTGGCTGCTTTCGGTTGAAATTCTTCTTCTTCATCATCATCGTCATCGTCATTCGGCATAACCGATGCTGGTGGTTCGATAAAATCATCGCCTAACGAACGTTGAACATGTTGTCTCAATGAACGTGTACTTCCGTTCATTCTATTCGATCTGAAATAAAAATTGTGCTTAAATATTGTTATACTTGAAGAGAAAATAAAGAGAGAGAAAAATTACAACCATCAGAAAAATACATGTGAGAAAAAAACATGACTAGAAGAAGAAAAAAGAACGAAAGAAAACAGACACAATCGAAAAACAAAGAAATAAAATAAAACGATTCTTTAACATGCGGCCATTGGTCAAGAACTACACGGTCACTTATTCTTGCTCATGTTTTATAGGTGTCACCATCTGACAAACTCTCGCTTTTTTTTCTCCTCAGTGCAATCAATACGGTCATCGTGCCGATACAAAACGGTAGTGTATGCGCCCATTTTACACAGTTTGTAGACGTATTTTATCGTAAAAGATACATTTGGCATGCACTGTATTACGGTCGTATCAAATCTTGTATTGACTTTGCTTTCGACTACTATTATCACGAGTATGTACATTTATAATTTTCATACTTTTCTTGAGCTGTTCATAATAATCATTCGACTTGTTGAATGTAAATGTCGAATTTTGTCTATCCATAACAAATCTTGCTTTTTTGCCGAATACTACTTCATATGGTGCATATTTGGTCATTGCATGTCATCCAGTATTGTATGCGAATATAATTGGTGTGAGAAATTCATCCCAATTATTGCTTTCTCTGTCTTGGAGTTTAGTAATTTGCAGGATAAATGTCGCGTTAAATTTTTCTATCATCCCGTTTGTTTGAGGATGATATGCGGTTGAATATTGAGTGGACCACAGTAGTCTATGCCAATGAGTAGATGTGAGCCTCTAATGTCAGGAAAAACGTCTACGGTAACCACCAGACAGAACTGTAGGCTACCGCTATTAGGATCGTCTCTAAACTATCGAGATCTCACGTAAAAAAGAATAATAAATGGTCTTACCACCGGCTAATATAAGACGATGAATCAACGTGTATATATGTCTTTATTGATAAAAAATCAATGAAGAACAGAAAAATGAAACAAAGACGTCATGTATAGAAAAAAGAGTATGAACTAGAATCAGCTAGAAACGCTAACAGTCGAAATGATCCTTCTGGTGGAGGAATTGGTTGTAGTTGTCCAGATTTCTTCGATCGGCTGATGTCAAGCTGCTGGATGGACTCCTTCATCTTTGGCCACCAAAATTTTCTCTTCCGCCCTCATGTTTCCTTTTTTAAATATTTAGATTTTTCCGACCGAAAGACAACATTTTATTAGATTTTAAAACGCCTACAATTCAAATATATCAGTCTTGTTAACAGGCAAGAGAGAAAAAAACTTGTTAGTTCTGTTTTATTTAAACAGCACTCAACGTATAGCAGCTGTATCTTTAAATAATTAATGCTAGAAAATAAATGCTGACGTGTTTTCCGGAATATTTTCTTCTTTTTTTATTTTTCTTAATAACCTTCACATCGTTTCCTCTTCTTCTGTGACATACAAGATCGAATTGAACCAGTAACTGCTGACCTCTATTTGTCTTCGAATACGTTTAGTTCGATTTTGAGAAATATCAAATACTAAAGGAAAAAAATGTTTTTCGCAGTTGACTTAAATTTCTTGTAATTGAATTTGTTATTTTTGTCTACAATCATTGTTTGGCATAATTCCTCTATTTATTAATGAATCTATATACATGTTTTTAAGCCTTGTCTTTCTCTTCTGGCTTGTTCCTCTTTCTCTCTCGTTTTTTTTCTCTTTCTTTTCTGTTATTATTATTGTTTATTTAATAGAGCAAGTTGAACGAATTGAACGAAGACGATAAAAGAGAGAAAGAAAAAAAGAAGAAGAAGAAGAAGAAGAAGAA
>ERZ778023.990-NODE-990-length-51065-cov-53.309135_pt1 | contig 51065 bp, 55 predicted proteins | sample MGYA00375753_ERZ778023 | MGnify/ENA primary metagenome ERZ778023 (study PRJEB29350, sample SAMN05389822) | bioreactor metagenome | isolation source: Ammonium sulfate bioreactor | place: South Africa: University of Cape Town | collected 2014-04-04 ... | reverse complement strand
CTAAATAACAAATCTGTTATTCTATTCTGTTCCGAGAGAACACAAAAAGTGGCAAAACAAATAGTTATCTTTGCTTGACTGCATCTGCTGATGATGATCATCATCATCGAAAGGATATCACAAGAAGAAGAAGAAATGATCATCTGTTCAAACGATTTTGTCTTTGTTGTTATTAAACAATAAAAAAGCTAAATTATTAATCGACACAAAGCATAGCCATTCATTGATTTTCACTTCTAATTAATCTCAAAGAACAACAACAGCAACAACAAGTTCGATCGATTATTTATTCTTTGATGTTCAATTCTATTGATTAGACATACAGAAATCCTTTTCCATCGCCATTATCATCATCATCATTCGAAAGACAAGAGACGCCGGTGATTTTTTTCATTGATCGAACTTCCGCTTTTCCTTTTTTTTTTTATGCCGATGTTCAATGGACAATACAAACATTTTTTACTGTTACATTAGTTCGATCAACAACAAGAGAAAAAAGTTAAGATTAAAAAAAAAAGAAAGAAAGTGTGCGTGACAGACAGTTGAAGTGAATGTTTGTTAATAGATGATAAGTTGGAATAAGAAGTGAGGGTGGATGGACTTTGATGTGATCGGTTGTATTTAAATAACGAAGATGAAGACGAATGACCACGCAATAGTAGAAGTGAAAGAATAAAACGAGTTAATGAAGATAAAAATCGAACGAAGAATGAGATGTGCGTGCTTGTGGATTGTTGACAAATAATGTCAATTACAATGAAAATGTTTAACGATATAACAAATCAATCAGATCAACACAACGACGAAGAGAGCGAAGGAGAAGAGAGAAAGAGAGAAAAGAGGAAAGAAGAAAGTGTTCATTAACACTTTTCTCTGTTTAGAGAGTGAAAGAGAAGAAGAAGAAGAAGAAGAAGAAGAAGAAGAAGAAGAAGGAAAAGTGTTGAATTCTGTTTTAGATTATAAAGAAGAAATGATGGTGATAATCAATTTATTAATTTTGGTTTTATTAATAAAAAACAGTTGTTCAGTAACATCAATTCGAACATTTTCAACAATCGAATTAAAAGAAAACATTGGCATTGGAAGTGAAATCGTTGAATTAAATGAAGAAAATGGAAAATCAACTCATGGAAATTATGTTCTATTAAATTTAAGTGGATTCGAAACAAATTATTTTGAATTAGAAAATAAAAAAGTTCGAACAATAAATTCGATTGATCGAGAAGAATTTCTCCGACGAAAATTCTGTTTCGATGTTTCGAAATGTTTAATTGAACTTCATTTATTGGTGAACAATGGTGAAGAATATTGGATAATTCCAATTCATATTGTTGAGTAAGTTCGTTTTCTTCCGAATGAAAAAAAAACAAATTGTTTTTTCTGGTTTTAAAGTGAAAATGATAATGAACCTGAATTCGGTCGAGAAAGTATCGAAATAAAATTAAATGAAAATCAAATCGATGGATATAAAATAGCATTTGAAGGAGCGAAAGATGTTGATGAAAAAGAAAATGGAAAAATCTTTTATATTTTGGATTGTTCAAAAGAGAAGAAGAAGAACAAAGAATTTCTTTTGAATTATTCGAAGAAGACGATCGATTGTTTGCCAAGATTTGATTTGATTGAAATCTCTGAATCGATTTCATCGAATGAACGAGATCAATTAGGTTTAATTTATTTTCCATCGAAATCGTCAAAAGAATCGTTGGAAAATTCATTGGAATTTGTTTTATTTGGGTTTAATTTAAATAAAACAAATGGTCGAAAAGAATTAATTAATTCGATGAAGATTTTTATTCAAATTCAACAAAATTTAATTGAAAAACATTTTATTCAAATGAAATTCGTTGTTAAAACTCCATTTTTACCAAATGAAAAACGAAAATTCATCGGAAAAATTTCGTCGAAATTAAATTTAACTTTATTCGATTTACAGAAACGAAGTTTGAAATATAAAAAAGTGAATCAAACAAATTCAAATATCGAATTAAATATTCGAACTGGTGATTTATTTCTTTTAAATCAACGAGATTTAATAAGAAATTCAAAATTATTCGTCGAAGTTTTATTTGGTCAACAAAGATTTTTAATTGATATCGAAATTCTTCTTCGATTCAATGAAAAAATCGAAATTCACTATGAAAATATTCGAAATTCGATCGTTAAACAATCAGAAAACGATGAAAATGAATTTCTCGTTTCAAAATCATCGAAAACGTCGTTGAATGAAAAGATTTTATTTGATTTTACATTGAAATTAACTTCTTATCCAATCGATCAAATGATTGTTTCACTTCAAAATCATTTTTCAATCTTTTCTCTCAAATTCAAAGGAAAAAACAAATTTTCAATTGAAATTCAAAATGAAACTTTGATCGAAAATGATTTTATTTATTTATTAACAATTCAAATTGAAAATGAAGATTTCAGTGAAAATCTACAAATGAAATTGAAATTCATCGATTCATCTTCGGAAAGTTTATCAAGATCTGGAGATTTATGTGTTGAAAATCAAAGATTTATTTTATTTCAAAATTCAAATCAAAGTTTTATTAAAGTTCAAGTTGAGAAAACGAATTCAAATATTTCTTCATTTTCAACATTTTCATTAATTTCGAAAGAGAAAATATTTGTTGATGAATGTGAAATGTCGATTGATAATTCGAGTTCATCGGAATTTATTTTGAATGAAAATCAATATGAAATTTGTTCTTTAACGAATCAATGTTTTATAATTTCAATGAACAAACAACAAAAATTTGCTTTGAAAAAACTTTTAAAATTCCGAACACTCGAATTAATTATTTGTATTTTCTCTTTGATTTTTATTTTGGCAATGTTAACTTCAATGTTAATTATTTGTCGATTAAGACGATTTCAATTTTGTTTAACAATTAAAAATTATTTATTTTATGGAAAAAAATATCAAATCAATCAAACCAATCGAATTTCCAAACAAAAACTGACTGTAACACTTTTTTGAAATCATTTTATTGAATTGATATTTTTTTGGTTTTAGGATCGAATTCAATCGATAGTTGTCAAAGAATCTTTATCTCCACAAGTTGATCATTCGAAATCAAGTAAAATTTTAGTTTTTGATAGTTTATTAGATATTTATTTTTGTATGTCTTTTTAGTTGATGCATTCGTGTTTCATATAAATCAATGTATTCAAGATGAATCCAATGAAAAAGATCATAATTCTTCGTTATCTTCGATTATTGAAAATCAAAGAGAGTTTTTAGATTTACATGACAATCAATCGTCTCGTTTAGCTTCAGAAGTCTGATAGTTTTTCCTCTGTGTTTTATAACAGTTTGTCAATGTTGTGGTGTTTTTGAAAAATAAAATGTCTATAAATTAAATTAATAACAGAGAAAACGCAACTTTAATAATAATTTTAATTAAAGATCCAGCAATTTTTAAAATCGGTGCAAATTCTTCTAATCTGCCAGACCACGAGTTTTTCTTTCTTAATAATTCTTTTTCAAATTGAACTTGTTTATAATAAACAAAAGCTAACGCTCCTGAAGATGCAACAGCTGCCACAGAAAGAAAAACAATGAGAACGATTTTCGTTGTATTTTTTTGATAAAATGAACTATGAAATTCATCGTCATCATCGTAATAACTCATTTGAATTGATTGAAAAGACGAACATAAAAGATAACAAACTATTCACGCGGCTTTTTTTTCATTTTGTTTATTCATTGAAAACTGTTTGTGAAATATCTTGAAATAATTCTTTAAAAGTCGTTGCAATCTTGCCTTTATGTGCTTTTAACCATCGATAGACAATTCCATCTTTCATAATTACATCTAAAATTTTATTCGATATTCGATACTTTCGTCGAAATTCGTCTTTTATTCGTTGTCGTTCGCGATCTCGAACATGTTGTTTGTGCAAATTGTAAGCGATTAAACCTGCCGAGATGCATATGGTTAAAATGAGAAAACTATTAATCAGAATAAACCAAACTGAAGAACGATTTCGTCGTTCGGAATAATAAGATGATGAACTCGATCTTAGACTTGTATCACTCATAGATTATTTCAAAGTTTTGTCATTTTCATTTGTAACTATGGTTAAATTTTTATTTCGATTTCAAATGTCTCTTTTTCTTAATATAGCTTTGCAGATAAAAATTCGAAAACAAGATCAAAATCGATATCGAATAAGCTAAATATGAAAAATCGAAAATCTTCGGAAAACGACACGGTGTTAATAGATTCGTCGTCGAATGAATGATAACAGCAACGAATTGAATCTAAATTAAATGACAAAAAAATCAAATCGAGTCGAATTTATTTTCGAATCTTACGATCTGTGCTTGAGTTAAATAACGTTTCCACCAGAGATACTTCTGAATACTTTCACCACACGCACTTAAACCGTAGTAACCGTACATAATCACGTGAATAAATGAGTTTAAAATGACGATAAACAAAGCTAAAGTAGAGATTCGTTTTTTGTTTGGTTTTGATTGAAAAGAAATCTTTGTTTACATTGGCCACCGGCTACGTATTTCGTTCCGTACCAACCGAAAAACAACATTGTTAAATGATGATACACATGCAGAAATGTTATTTGATTATCTTTTTTTCGAAGAACAAATATAATCTAATTTCAACAACAAGAGAACTTCGAAATTAAATTCGTTAAGTTTTTCCTAATTTACTGTGTCAATTAAATCGACGATTTTCATCATATAATACCACCAACATGCTTCACATGCCTGGAAAAAGAAATTTTCTGTTTGTTTTTCGTTCTTAATAAACTTTGAAATAAATTCTTTTCTACTCGAATAGCTGTGTCTCGATTGGAATAGTCAACAGGTTGACAAGCAAAATCATAACGAGCTTTGATCCATGCGTAGAGTGCCTACAGATCGAAAATTGATTCATCGATTCGTTGTTTTTATTCGAATTTCATACTTCGTAGGTGATATACGCGCATAGAACGACCTGAATAAAATTGTAGATAAACATAAACGTTCGTAGAGCGAATGGATTTCGATTTTTCATCCATTGTCGTCCGAAAACAATCGCCAAAACATAGGCAAATCCGATAATATAAGTTGGACACGCACTTGGCATTAAAAACCATTGATTCACCCTCGAATCTAGCTGAACAATTAGTAAAATCGAAGTTGAAAACAAGAAATTTACCTCCATTCGCAGGTAGATCATTCAATAAACTCTCCATCGACATGCGTCTTTCAATCGAAATGAAATGAGATTTTTTCTTTTCTCTTTTATGTAACGATTGACAAACATTCGAGTGTAACTGAGGTAACATGAGAAAGAGAGAAAAAGGTGAAGTTGTTTGAAGTGAAACGCACTCAAATGAAAAGAAACTCTTGAACATCGAAGTTAGACTTTGAAACTTCTTGTTTTATTTCAATAAAACGAAACTTTTTGGTTTCAATTTTCTCTTTCGTTCTCTTTTAAAAACAACGTTCATTCAACAAAATAAACTAAAACATTTCCGATATCTTGCGTGCCGATTGTCATCGTGCCGTGACGAGAATCGATCTGTACGACTTGATCTTTGTTTTTGAATTCTTCGAGACCTTGATACGGCGTTGCAAGATTCGGCAATGTTCGCGTATAAAATTCCCAATTTTGAAAATAGAACAGACGAATTTGTTTGCTCAATTTCAATTGTCGATCGGCATGTCGTCTTAGACGAGCTTCTAATTTCTCAGCTGTATCACCGTTCATTACCGGAATTGTCCATTCGAAATTCGGCGAATACGGTTGACGGTTGATAAATCGAATTGAAATCGATTCTTCATGACGAAAATGTACGAGCGGTTTGCCAGGTAGAATATCTTCGAGATTAACCGCTAGGTTTTGATCTGTTTCATTGCCATCGACCAGACGAATCTCGATTTGTTCGATATCAAGTGCTCGTCGAAGATAATCTTGATTGTATTGCAGAACTTCATACTCATCGAATGACAAATGTTGATCCAATGCATCGACATTGCCACTTTTTTCCAATAATTCTTTCGAATAAATCACAAATGGCATCAATTTTTTCTGGTATTTCTTATCGATTTCTTTTCGATCTTTGAAATGTACGGCTAATTGTTTACTATCGGGCAATGTATTCTTGTTTGCAATGAAGAGTTGTTTCAATTCGTTGATGACAAATGTTTGCCATGATGGATATGAACGAGCAACGAAGATGGTCGCGTGTGTTGGCGCTAGCGGTGGTGTTTGAGTTGGTTTGGCTCCTTTGGATTTGCCGCTTGTCTGTTGAGTTTTGTAGGTTTTGATTCGAAGACGAAAATCATGGGCCGTGTCCAAGAGATATCGACACGAATCGATCGATGATTGATCGATTTTACCGACGGTTGGCCAACGTGCATTCATAATTGTCTTGCCAGGATGAAGAAATTGATAAACATAATCGCAAATATGCGGGCAAATAGGTGCTAATAAAATGGCTTGAACTTCAATGAAATGTTTGATCAAAAGTAAATTCATTTGTTCTGATTCGGAACATAATTCACGGTAATTATCTCGAGCTGTTTGGAGTTCGAAGAAACCGTATTTAAGAACATCTTTGTATAACATTTTATCGTAACTTTCTTGAGTCAATTGAATGGCTCGATTGATTTCCGATTGAAAAACTCGATCGTAGTAATTGTAATTTGTATCGAGACGAAAATTAGCTTTTTGTTGAGAAGTAAATTCGTCGTTCGATTGATCGCCACTTGGTGTAAGATGTAATTTGTCTTTAACCCAATTGATAACCGACGAAACAACAGTTGGATGTTCGTCGGATGGTGTTCGTGGTTCGGTTTCAGTTGGATTAATATTGAGAATTTCTTTAACCCATTCGATGAATGTAAAAAGACGTAGAAGTTGAGCATCGGCCATGTCTTCTTCGAAATTGGCGTCTTCAATCGAATCACCAGCATCGGCTAATGTCAAACGCATGCCATCGGCTGAGAATTTTTCAATAGCTTGAACTAATGTCAAGAAATTGCCGGTTGATTTCGACATTTTCTCGGAATTCAATAGTAAATGTCCGTTGGCACGGAATGATTTTGGCCAAAATTCCGGATGATTCGGCCAAATAGCTGTATGATTATACAAAGCGTAGGTCAAATGATTCGGAATAAGATCTTTGCCACTCGAACGTAAATCAACCGGATACCAATATTGAAATTCATTTCGAAGATGATCAAGTGTCGCACGTGGAATATCAGTTGCTGATGGATACGATTTCTCGGGGAAAAATACATAATCCCAAACTTCAGTCGTCATTTGCGATGGAAGAATATTAGCTGGACCTAATTTTTCTCCATTGAACGAATCTCGTGCTTGTAGGAGATGTGCAACTGTGTAATAAGACATGTAAATCGTCGAATCGGATAAAGATTCAATAAGATATTGTTCATCCCAAGGTAATTTCGTACCGAGACCATAGGAACGTGAACATGCATGTTCGTGTAACCAGCCGAGAACACCTTCGAATTGATTACGTGTTTCGGTGTGATAGACGTTCATTTGATCTAATGCACGTTTAGCTTGTTTTTTCCAATCTTCGTTACCGTAATCGAGAAACCATTGATCAACAAGTGCAACAACACATTCGTCATTTGAACGTGAGATAACTTTGTTTTCGGGTTCGTAATAGCTGCAGGCTTCGCCTGAACTGATCAAATCATCTCGAACGAGTTTTTTCGCATCCGAGACTTTACTATTGGCGTATTTACCGACAAGAATAACGCCGTCGTAAAATGATTTTGTGTAGATCTTTTCTTTAGCTTCGAGGAGTTTGTCACGATCGTTTTGAGATTGAATTTTCATTTGACTGCAAATGGTTGGCGCAGCAAGATTACCGTAAGGTTCAAGTGCAATGATAGGAACTGGTTCGAATAGTGTAACCATTTCGTCTTTGATACCGTATTTTTGTCGAAGATTTGGCTAAAATTTAATGAAAATAATTCTTATTTTGTCCGTTGAAATGATTGGTCGTACTTTGTTTTTAAGATCTGTTAAAGCAGCAAAATCATCGGGCGAATCACTTGGCACCGATGTGACAACACCTGTGCCTTTATCTTCTTTAATTGTCATCATTGGCAAAATATAAGTTGTTTTATAATGAGAAAGTGGTGCTTGTAATGGCAAACCGAACAATTCTGAGCCGAGAAATTCAGCCAAAACTGTATATTCACCGTAGGTATTCGTAAATTCTTGAAAAGCCATATTCCGAGCAGCACGTCGTGTCGAAATCAGAACGCCGTGCAAACGTGTTTCGAATGCAACATAACGAATATCCGGATGAAGCCAACAGTTCGTTTGACCGTACATAGTTTCCGGTCGGAGTGTAGCCGCAGCTAGATAGACACCTTTGCTTATGGCTACCGGATTCGATTTGAGTTTTTCAGGAATATGATCGTCTTGAATACGAATTTTGACTAACGTGTATTCTTGAGGAGCAACACCTTCGCCACTGCTACGATCGTGATCCATACACGGTTGACCGTCTTTTGCCGAATAGATTGTGTATCGTTTGCCGAATTGGATCTTTCCGCCTTCTTTTAAATGGTAAAATTGCCAACGAACGAATGAATCGTAGAATGGATTGGCATCCGTCGTGATAAATGAACGACGCCAATCGACTTTCAAGCCCATCATTTCGAGATCTTGTTTGACGTGCGGTGGGAAATATTGAATCCAGTATAATGGATCAGCAAAACGACGAATCTCTTCGTCATCGTCGATGCCCAAACTACGCATGATTTGCCATTGATATTTTTCACCGCCACTTTTAGCAGCGGCTTTGCTCTTTTTGCTTTTAGCTTTATTATCGATTTTGACTTCAGCATCTTTCGCGGGCGTAGCTGCTTTTTCTTCTTCAGCTTCATCAGCTTTCGGTTCGGGAAATTTCGGTGGAAAACCGAAATCTTCTAATTCACGTTTGAGTTTATCGGCAGCAGCACGAATGGGCATGCCGGTACAATGAAAACCAAATGGAAACAAGCAATGTTTACCACGAAGACGCTGATAACCGACAGCGAACTCGCATTTTGATAAGGAAAATGTATGACCCAAATGAAGACGACCGTTCATATATGGATAAGGAAATGTAACTAAATAGGTATTCGAATTGTCACTTGGATGACCAGGTGCATCAACTTCGAAAACTTTCAAATCCGCCCATTGTTTTTGCATTTTTCGTTCGATGTCACGGATTGTATCGAGCTTAGCTGTCGAACGCTTTTCAGCAGGCGCTGCTGTGTCTTTTGACGTTGCCATTTCTTTGATTATAATTCGATTTTATAATCTAAAAGCAAGATTATATATACATAAACAGACTAGTTATTGCGTTATTTTGCAGCATAAACGAACTACTGCGAAATTCCACATAGAACATCATCTAGGTGAATGAATGGCTGATGAAATGAAACTAAGTCGTCATAATGTGTTATTCAGCCTATCACAGATGGTTTTATGGGCAACTCTGAGTTTCAGGAGGGTTAGATAGATGTCGTACACATACAAGCTAATAATACGATAAACATACTTCGAGATATTTCTTTTATTAAGAAAAATAAATATAAAAAAGCGAAGTCAATTAGCTAATTCTGAATCATTTCATGTAGTTTTTGCAATGTATCATCACGTAGTTTATCTAAGATAGTTATTGGAATCAGCGGATCATTTCCAATGAACATAATTGTTAGAACGCCGTTGACTGTTTGTATAGTTGTAAATGGAAAAATCGATCGAATCGTGTTAACAATCGGAGACATGCCTTCCAATTTCCATTGACCATATTGTTCTTGAAATGGTAGAAGGCCCCAACTCGAAACACCAGCGCTCGGTAATTGACTAACATCTTGTGAAGTTAAAGCTTTTTCATACAGTTTTGCCATGATTGCACCGAGAGCTAAAACTTGTCCGGCATCGATACATTTCTCCATATGTTGTCGAAAGTTCTTCGCTAATTGCCACATACCTTCATTCGTTGTTGGTACGTCGTTCACCGGTAAGACAAATGGTAACATACCGGAAACGTGATAAGTTAGATCATGATTGGGAATCGATGGAATACATCTTCGACGAGTATCAGCACCGATTGAAAACGATAATGCAGTTGTTTGACCATCTTCTTTCGGAATTGAAATCGAAAGAGCATAGAGAATGGCACTGCAAACAGCAGATGTAACAGTGACACCAACTTGACGACAGTTTTCAATAAGTTTGTGTGTTTCATCTTTGTTTAATATTGCGTAAGACATTGCTGAATGACAATGATTCTCCATATCAGCTAAAGGAAAATCAACCGTGGATATAGGTATTCGTCCTGTTTTGGATTTATTCGTTGCTCGATTGTACATAGCTGAAAACATAACTCGACTGAGTGAAATTATTCGATTGGCAAATCCAACCGTATTTCGAATAGCTTCTTCCATCGTTATTGGCCATGGTAAAGAATCAGCAAACAAACTACTGTCTTTGTCTGTCAATGCAATGAGAAGTTCATGTGCGACAGTACTCAATGATAATCCATCGGAAACACTATGTTCACAGATAATTATTATTTCTCGAGGACTATTTTCATCGTTAGCATCATCTGGATCTTGTAGAATAACAAATTCAGCAACGCCTTCGCCAATTTCTGTCGATTGTTTTTCTCGTTTTCGCCATTCTTCTTGCCAAAATGTCTTATGATCAGCTCGTTTTCGAGGGATTTCTTGAATTTTCAATTGAACTGTTTCATCTTCTTCGAGTAAATAACTATTTGGTTTCTGTGAATTCATTTGCAAACGACTTCGTAAAATAGGATGTCGTCGTTGCAAACAATTAATAGCCTTTGCTAAAGCTTCCAATGAGATGACTGGCCCATTTAAATGTAAGACTTCACCGAATTTCATATAACCTTGACATTTTCTCGATGTATGCATCAGAATATTTTCCGTTGCACCGAGTTGTCTTACTTTTTGAGTCACATCTCCATTTTCAGAACTTTTCGTAAACCAAGAAAACATTTTTCACGAATTGTAGTCAACGAGGTTTTGTGTGACGATTATTTAACTGTCAAAATCTGTGCTTATTTTTTGTCCTTGCCACGTCAACACGCGATGACAATGGTAAATAAACATATGAGTCATTGAAATAAGCATTTCAACGAATAAAATAGGTCAGCATAATTTAGTATTCAATGACGATAAAAACAAAGTTCTATTTTTGAGAAAAATATAATATCGAAAGACACAATTGTACTTTGATAAATCATTCAATGAATTTCAAATGTTAACTTTATTAAATAAATAAATGTTTTTTTCTTTTTGTATGTGATACAATGTGTGTATACAAAACAACAATTGAGACAACTAAACATTTGTATAGAAATCAGAATAATGACTATCGGAATGTATCTGATGCACATCGATGCGCATAGATCATGGCATCACTACCACCGATCGTTGTTGGCTGTTGAAGTGGCACGGGTGTTGACGCACCCGATAGATCCTGATTTTGACTGCGTCTATTCACGAGATTTTGAGTAAGATTTTGTTGAGCACCATATTTTGGAGAAGAATATTTCGTCGAATATCGTCGAGAGACAATAAATGTTTCTTTCGAACGACAACAGATTATATTGAGAAATGCACGTCGAAAGACATCGCTGAAAATCGTATAAATAAATGGATTGGCCATTGATGAACCGTAACCGAGCCAGGTTATAGAAAACCACATGGAAGGAGAAATACGTTCGCGACATTCGTAGCAAATAGCTGAGACGAATGTGCAAATAAAAAATGGTGTCCAAAGTGTCACAAATACGCAGAAGATAATCATGAGAACTCGAAGAGCTTTTCGTTCGTTGGCTGCAACGATATCTTCGTCGCGTGTTCGATGTGGATTGGACATGTTCGAGAAAAATCTCGATTGATACCGATGAATAGCCGATGATGAGTCCGATGAGTTCGTGTTTGTTGCTGAACTTAGTTGTTGATGAAACAACGAACGAGTCGTGGGCACATGTGGTAGGACATGAGCTGAATGAGATTGATAATGTTGTCGAGCTAATGGTTTGTGATAATGTGTGTAGACTGAACTTCCATGTCGATAGGTTGTATGAAGAAGACATGACGAAGATGTTGATGCACGTGAACGACGATCAGGAGGTTGAATAGACTCGATTTCCGATGATTCGATGCGTCGAAACGAATTCAATGCGTACGATTGACGCATTTGATTCGATGAGGATGCTGCTGATGAACGTTGACCCCAGGATAATGAAGATTTGGTCGAACTTTCACTTGAACGTACTGGTGGCGTTGGTGATTGTCGAAAAAGATTTGTTAGCAAAGATGAGGCTGGAATTAGTGGTCGATGAAATGGAAATCGTCGACGTTTATGTGCATTCAATGTATTGTAATGTCCGCTGACATTTGTTTGATTATAATCAACTAATCCGTAAGCATTGGTTTGAGTTGAATTTGTTCGATAGGTTTTTATTGAATGAAAATGCAATGATGATGTCGAAGTTGATCGATCGATATTGTTGACATGAGGATATTCAATTGATAATGGACGTAATCGATAGGGGAAATAGGACATGTAATAGAAAGTTATTGTTCGAATGATTTCAATACAAGATTTCCATGAAATATTCAAAAGAATCGATTCAATTGGATGAGATCTTGTTAAATTGATTTGTGTTTCAAGACATTCATTTCCGTCAACTAGGAAAAAACAAAACAACATCATATTAAATCCAATTTTTACTTATTTCCCTTTGAACTTTTGATGTTTACCTCGAGAATTTATCATAAAAACTGAAACATGACCTCGCTAGTTTATTGTTCTTTTCTTTTAGAAAATCATGATATGTGTTTAATCCTAAGGACAATTTCTAATTGTAAAAATCTAACTTTAGTCTTTCATTTTCCAAAAAAGATATGCTCTTAGTGAAATGTCAAAAGGATTCTTAGTTCTCATCGTATTCGGTCTTATCTTGTTTTCTCTCTCTCTCTCATTAACAATCTTATTTAATTACAAAGATCTTTCTACGAATGATTTTCTTATTAAGACTTATTAGTAATGATGAAATGGAATGAAATAAAAATAGAAAGTACTAGTTTTTTTTTCAATCTAGTTAGGCTATTTGTTTTCTCGTTGCCTTGAGGGTAACGAGAAAAAGAAAAAGAAAAAATTTAAACGTAATTCAAGTGATTCTTATACTCTTTCAGACTGAAGTTGAATATTAAGTGACAAATCGAAGAAAAAAATAAATATTGATTTACTTTCACTATCAAAATCCGATATTGAACTTCGTTCTTCTTCTTTGACTGTTGATATGTCATTGGCATTTGTTAATACCGGTGTTGGTTCGATAGTTTCATCGATTTTCATTGGTTTTTGATCGTTATTAAAACTAATAATCGATCGTCGTCCATAATTTGTATTCAAAATTGCCGATACATCGTAACAACTCGATGTTGACTTTGAATTTTCCGTTATTTCATAAACTGTACTCATATCAAGATCGTTTTTCGTTCGATTACTCGATAAATTCTGTTGTAATTGTTGTTGTTGTTGTTGTTGTTGATAACGTCGTTTCTTATTTCCACTCGGTTTCTTATAACTAATCGTTAGATGTTGAGAATTATGATGAATAAGTTCATTATTCGTATTATTCGTTCCATTAGTTTGATTGATTGTCGTTGTTTCTTGTTGTAAATTAAGATTATTATTCGATGAAAAATATTGTCCACGAGAATCCGTCGGTGATGTTGTTGTTATAATTGAAAATGGTGTTTTACTTAATAATGAATTCGAATGATTCGTATTCGTGTTGATTAATGTCGGTGATAGAGGTGATTTTTTGATCGCCGATGTTCGACGAATACCTTGAGCAATTTCAGCGTACTGATTGATAATCTGCGCCAATGGTCGAAATGTTTGTTTTTGTCGTCGTTCTCGATCGTATTTCTTTTTATTAACTAGAACATTTCGTAATGATCGCATTGTTAATGCGTATGTTATTATCATAATGAGAAATGGAATGTAAAACGCAAATATTGAACCATAGATTTTAAAGAATGCATTATTTGGTGCACAAACACCATTCGAAAGGACTGAATCTTGATCGATAATACCTAAAACGAACACCGGCGATGAAACAGCAAAACTTATTGCCCAAACGCCAATGATTTTTAGTAACATTATTCGACGTGTTTTATTTCGTCCGTAACGAAATGGAAAACGAATAGTAAAATATCGATCCATGGACATCGTACTCATGTGCCAAATCGATGATGTACAACACAGAACATCCATTGTTGCGAATATGATACAAGCATAGTGTGGTAAAGGAAAATAACCGAGAACCTCAACGATCATGCCCATTGGCATGACGAGAATTGCAACGAGACAATCGGCAATTGCCAATGACATGAGAAAATAATTTGTGGTATTCTGTAATTTTCTTTCCCGTGCAATTGCTAGACATACGAGCAGATTACCGAATGCAGTTATAAATATAACTGAAAAGAACGAAATTCAAAGGTTTGATTTACATTTCTGTTTCTCTCTCGAACATACCAATAATTAACAAAAACCGATACCACATGATTCTCACTCCTGATTGAGAATTTTCAATGATTGTTGAATTGATATTTTTCTGTTCGATAATCCATACAGCTGTTGACGATGTTAGACTTGTTGTCTAAGATAAATTTAGAATTTTATTTTTAATATTACAGTAATTCATAGAGATAAATAAAAAAAGAAGAAGAAGAAGAAGAAGAAGCAGGAAGTTATATGTCATCTAACTCAGACGAGTATTTAGGTGAAAAGAAAACATTTTTTTTCTCTGCAATTCTTATTCGTTAATAATGAAAAAGAAGATGAATTGACTCGTTAGTTGTCACTCCTTTTTCTTCCTCTCTCCCCCTCTTTTTCTTCTTCAATGCTCACTCAAACTATGAGGTTAAATTCGTTTGTCTTGGTCGAATTTTTAAAACTTTTCATATTGAAATCGAAGAACAAGATTAAATTGTTTTAATTATATCTTTGAAATAACCAATATTCATCTATTATTTACCTTATTCACAAGTAACAGCAACATTGAGATTATCTTGTTTCAGAAGAATTAAATTCAAATTACAAAGACAAAAAATAATATATCTGCTGACTTCATATCTTAAATCAGTTAGAAATTATAACGATCCATTTCATCCTTTTATTTCTTCTCCGACATATTTCCTCCCTCTCTTTGCTCTTCAAGATAATAAATAAGCAGCTAAACGTATTCTCAGCAATTAAATAAATACTCACGAGTGAATGACGCATCAAAGTTAATGACGACGATGAATTCGTAGGTTTTAACATTGTCTTACATAAATATGTGTGTAAAAACAAATTACACACACGAAATCAATCTAAAAACAATGAATATTTAAGTTATTCCAGCAGAAAAAACAATGTGATTTAGTTTTCTCTTGTTTCCTTTCTTCTTCTTCTTCTTCTTCTTCTCCTTCCAGTGAACCGTATTTAATAATTTACTCATCAATTCTATTGAATTCGTCTAAAAAAAGCAAAACGTCCGGGTTTTCTTCTTTATGTTAAATGTCATTTGTTGTTTTTTTTCTTCTCAATAGAAAATGGATTTCTTATTTTACTAAAAAGACACAAGAGCTTTAACTATAATGAATCTTTATTGAAATTATTGCATTTTCTTCTCAAGTATCTACAAAAGAGTTGTTCGAGAGGAAAAAACTCGGCAACAGTAAACTAAATTATTCTTATTGATGCACCTTTGTCATCTTTCATTGGCATATATGAATTTACATCAAAGGAAACAAAAACTATATGCTGATCTTATTTTGAAAGAAAGTCTTACATCAATCCAAATGGATTAGAACAAAATATAATTGAATTCATATTTGTCAATACAGATCAAAAACAAATCTATCTTCTCGAATCGAATTTCGACAATCTTATTTATTTTCACAAGGAATTAAAAATAAATGTAACCAATTAATATTTCATAATCAACCACGCGAATAGTCAGGTAATACTGAGAAAAAAATCTTGTTAGTATTTTCTTTCTCTTCGTCTTCTGCTTTTACTTAGTTGAACAATAAAACCAAAAAAAAAAGAATACCGATTGAGATTATATCTAAATTCAGATTTTCTATTTATATCGTTTTGTTTTCTTTCTCCTATAAAAATTTAATCAAATTAAAATTTCTTATCTTGATAAAATATTAAAGACCTATTTCGAAATTTATTTCAAACGCGCATATGTCCCGTAGCTCGACTCAAAAACTCGACGTACCAACCGAGAGCAAAGTGTGCAAAGCTAATAGGAACTTATCGAAAAATAACAAAAATCATTTCTCTTGTCTTGAGAAATGAAATCAAATTGAGAGTCGACGATCGATCATTTTCGATACAAATATACAGATGTATTATTTTCACTTGACGATGATGGTGGCGTGTATTGTTCTTTCTTCTCGATTTACTTACAATCGTGACACGATTGATTATGACTGATAGATAACAGAGAAAATTCGAATATGAAAAACAAGAACACGAAGACATTTTACTCACACGACTCTCAACAATGAGGTTAGTTCAATGAATACAGAGCACAAATGTTAGAAGAATTCAGTTAAATGAATGTTTTTAGTTCTTTTAAAAGTTTTCTTTGCTTTTTTCTTCTCTTCCTGAAGAAGAAAATGATGAGAGAGAGAGAAAGAGGAAAAAAGAAAGAAGCCTTGCTCACAAAATATTCAAAGATAGTAGAACACCAACCGACTATGACACCTGGGTGAGAAGAAAATCTTCTTTCGGTCTTTCCCTTGCTAAATGAATGAATAATTTTACAAAAAAGAATTCCTTTTGATCCCGATGGAAAACACAAGTAGTCTTTTATTTTCAAATAAAGCTTAGTCTTATTTATTCGAAAGAAAAAAAAACAACTTAAAAATAGATTATAATTCACAGTCCGAATAAATCAAAAAAAGTTTTCTTTGTGAACGATAGGGACAAGATGTTTTCTGCTAATTTAATCTCGAACTTTGTCTTGACTTGGAGAAGAATTTGGCTTCTCGAAGGATATATAATTAATATTTATTTTCAATCAACTTCATTTCCGTTGGCAAAATTCAATATATAATCGAAAATGAAAATTATCATGTTTGACAGGGGATTTTCTTTCGATGCAATCATGTAGAAATACAATTTCTAAAAATAATAACAGATTACCATGATCGACAAAGTTCTCTTGATCTTAACTATCTCCTCATTATGTGAAAGATCTGATTGGTTATCGATTGACGCTCGTTTTTACCTATCGAATAAACAAGTGAAATAAATGCGTTGTTTATTATCATCAATGTTTTCAAATAAAATGAATATCAGTATGAAAGTTCATCGATCGATTTCGATTGTTCCTCCGTACGCATTTACTATTCAATTAGCTCGAGATCTGTTTTCATCGGAGGAATTTTTAAAAAATATGAAGTTCGAATCGTTTTTTTTGTGTTTCTTTTATCAAGAAAAAAATGTAAGTTTTAGTGAATTTTATAATTCGATCGATGATCTTCAAATACCTCGAGAATACATTCGAACGAGTCAATGCTTGGAATCGTTCTCAAATCATGGAATTCGATCTCGAACAAGATACAGCCAATGTTTTCTTTGTTGATCTCAATTCTTGGGAAGAAAATGTCTCTCGATCACGTTTACGTTTTATTCTAACTAAATATTCATCACGATCTGTCGTGATTTTTACATGTCGATTAGCAGCTATTGTTTCATTGAATCCCAACGGTTCATAGTCGGATATGGTTTCGAAAACATTCGAAAATCGTCAATGTGATATCGAATTTCTGTACAAACGATCGGATGATATGTTCTATGTAAATCTATTTGCACATCATGATGACATCTGTGTTTGCATCAATGATTTTCTTATTCATTGTCAAATGGCTAAGCCGATGAATGATATGACTGATGAACAGCAAATTGTAGATAGAGATTTTGATTAAATTTTCATGAATTTCTTTGTTTTCAGACTTATTTGTTAGACGAAAATGGACAAACAATGCATGCTATGTTGACATTTTATTGGAAAGCTGAAGAGTAGGAGAGTTCAAACGAGAAAAAGTTCTCTTGTGTTTATTTTGTTTTTCTATTCAATAGAATGAATAAACAAGAAGCAAATAACGATAAGACATTTTAGACGAAAAATTAATGTAGAGAGATAAATTTATTCAATTATTTTTTCTTTCTTTGAACTATTAATTAATCAACTGTACACGCATATATAAAAATAATAATAATAAGCAAAAACAAATAAACAACGAGAATCGATGAATTTATTTTCGCTGAGGAGTCGGAATCGTTCGTTTGGTCAAAGGTCGTTTATTCGAAGGTGTTGTCTAAACAAAATAGATGAAGTCGCAAATCAATCGTTGAATTTCTTACAATAATCGAAGATTTATAAGCTGCAGTGAGATTTCCTAATCCAAAACTATTCGTCGATGTATTTTCAATTGTATCCATAAATCGACGTTGTTTTATTGGCGTTATAATCGATGCTGACGTTGCATCGAGATTATTTCGTTTACTTGTTTGTAATTGTTTGTGTTGATTTTTCATTGTCGAATTGAGTAGAGGCGTTTTGCCAGTTGGTAAGTGTGGAATTCCGACACGACGTGTGCTGGCTGCTGTTGAGGGCAATGGAGTACGAAGATTAGGATTATGATCGATCTTGATAAACATTCGATTTAGTTTTTGAATAATAAAGGCTGATGACTTACGCGTTTTGATGCAGCACCTGGTGTTGCATTGACGAGTTGTTTGCTTTTTAATGGCGTTCGGCCAACGATCGTTCCGTTAGCAGCCTGAAATAGACGAACGAATAGATGTATTTTCTTACTGAATCGAAGACAACCTTGACTGCTTCGCGTTCTCGTTCTTTTGATTTGACATAATCTTCTTTTCTTTGAGCAATATATTCCGAAATCTCCTTTCCACTATCGTTCAAAACGAATTTCTTTCCATTATTTTTCTCAATAAATTCGTCAGCTAATCGTTCAAGACGTAGTTCACATTCTCGTAGATTTGATTCGAGTTTCTTTCGAGTTCGATCTTCAGCTAATGCACTGTAACCACGACGATGAAATCTCTGCGGATCACTTGCATTTTTCTATTCAAAAATCGAACAAATACCAACATTTTTTTACTGAAAATTCAAAATCTCTCTACTTCAAATTCTTGATATTCAGCAAAGAGTTCATTCCAAACTTCGATCTGTTCGTACATTGATTTGTTCATTTCATATTGAGCTTCTAATTCATGTACAAGTTCTTCATGCATGAAATAGACATCTTCGGTGAATTCATCTAAGCAAAAAAAGAGGAGTTTCGATTCGACGAGTGTTGTGCGCGATTTTACTTGTGTTTAAAATCGCGTATTTCGAATGATTGGTAATGTCATTCATTGAAAGTTTAGTGAGGATGAGATGAATACGTTCACGAGCTTTTAGAATGTCGTTGGTGAGCTTTTCGAGACCATGTTCAGTATAACGATCGACTTCGGCAATAAGCTAAAAGGAAAATACGAAGATTTTTTATGATGAAATTGATTTACATCGGGTAATTTCGACATTCGACAATGTTTTGTTTTTGTTGCTGCTAAAGCTCGATCATTTGGAATCAATGATTGATGTTTTCGCATTAAAGTTTTCAATTGTCGATGTGATTCTTCAAAACAAGCTTCAGCTTTATGTACTTGATCGGCAATCTACATATTTTGAAATTCAAAAAAAGCAAAACAAACTCAAATCAAAACAATTCACTTCAGCATATTCTTTATCGACAAGTTCAATTGATTCTTTGGTTAATGTATATTGTTCAACTTGCATAAGACCGAGATTTAATAAACGACCAACAAGTGTTTCAGTTGTTGGCCGTTTCCATCCGTAAACTTCTTCGTATTCATGTAAAGTTCGAATTAGATCTGCTAAATGATTGATACGTTTTGTCTAGAAGATTTGATGCGAGATGAAATTGATTTTCAATGAAATTTTCATACTTTTTCTTCACGTAATTCAGCAATATGTTCCGAGAGAAGACTGATTTGTGTTACTAATTGTTTCGAATTGAAATTTGAATTCTCGTTTTGTAATGATCGTTCGTTTAATTCATTACACAATTGTCTCTCTTCACGACGTATATCCGGTTCACGTTCGATGAGTTTTTCATGTTCTTCTTTTAATTTTTTATGTTCATCAACATATGTACGTAGAGCTTGAAGAACAGGCAGCGTTGTTCCATATTGTGGACAAGTTTTATCCGGATGTAACTCGTGATAGAGTGATTCGTAACGTGAACGAATCGGTACGAGTTCAGCACGTTTGCGTTCGAATAACGCATCGTCTTCTGCAATCATTTCCGTGACCATTTTCTTAGATAGAAATAATTTTTAATTAAGATTTTTCGAGACAAAAAACAACGAAATTTCGATACTTGTAATTCGCGTTTTGCTTGTTCGATTAATGAACTTGGTTCATCACCAACATCTGAGCATAATTGAATTATTGATTGAATCTTGTCGAGATAAACTTCATTGACAATATCACCGGGTGCTCGAAATGAAGGTGAAGACATGTTTAAAGCAAGAAAAAACAACAAGTCAACCTTCACAATATGAAATGATTGATAACAATGACGAGATTCGTCTGCTTCGAAAGTCAAAACAAAGAATTAACCAACCATTCGATTATTTTCTCTCCACGTTTTTCTTCTATAATTCTCCTTTCTATCTTTTTTTTTCGTTCTTTCTTGGATCGAGAAATCAAATTTATTAGTATTCAAAAACCATGATGCAAGGCAAATAATTAGAGTTTAATCTATTTCTTTTCTGATTCGTTGACCTTGCATTTTCTAAACAAAATCAAAAATAAAATTCGTACGAAAAATGTTTAACAAACATACTGATCTTCCTTCGAATGAGAACAACAATAGATTTGACTGATAAAACGATCGAATAATATCAATCCAATAAAAATAATTATTATTAACGTAATACCATCGAACATTATCTTCCAACATTCATTTTCATCATCTTTCCTTCCAAGTGAAAACAACGAATTCAAAAGACGAAATTTTGACTGTACCATCCTATGAATATGTGTACGAGATTATGTAAACACGAGCTACGTATGCAAGAAGTCTGTGCTATTATGGAAAAAGAGAACAAACGAAGATATTTTCTATTGGATTGAATTTATTTGTACTCGAGAAATAGAAGAAAAATTATTCTGGTTTGATTTCAGTTAATGATCCGTCTTTATGTTGAATTGTTTTGATGAAACGATAAGTCAAACTGACACGTCGATCGCAAATTTGTTTCGTTTTTATAATTGAATGTTTCCAAATGGAATTTGTTTTCCATCCGAGAACAAACAGTGATCCAGTTTGAAATTGAATATCTTTTTTTACATTTGTTTCATTATGTTTCAAACGTAAAATTCGTTGTCCACCAAATGAAAGTGTTATCACACTTGAACCATCAACAAAATCACGTGTTTTATCGAAATGATATCCAATATGATCGTTATTATCTATCAATAGAAACAAACTTTTCTTTTCTACCAGCAAAATCAAGTTAATACCTCGGTATTGATTGACAACACAATGATTACATCGTTGACCGGTTATATCATAGATAATATCACGCAATCTTTCAAGTTCAGCTGTCCATGGTTGTACTTCTGGATAGAAAGCGTCTTTGTTCGATTCATATCGATAGAGTGGATCTATTTCTCATATAAGATGATCTCAAACGAGAGGAAAAAAACAACACTTACAACTACCATCGGAATTGACATCACCATAGAATGCTTTGTCACGTGGTAGAAGAAATGTTTTCGTAAAGATTTTAAATTGAAATCGTTCACGAGGAAGATAAACAATTTGTTCATCGAGTTTTTTCAAAATTTCAACTGATTCTTCATGAGAAAATATCGATTTCTTGTGCCAACTATCGCCTTCTCCACACAATTCAGTCTGTCGTGGAACAATTCGTTTTACATCGACTTTCTCATTCGATTCTGTTTCTCGCTTTCGTTTACACGACATTTCAACTTTCTCCATCTGCTTGCGTTGGAAGACAAAAAAACCGGTCCTTATATATTCACGTAATTTCGAAAGAATGCGAAATTCCTTTTTTGGAGATTTTATTCTTATCAAATGACTCACAGGGAGGCAATAGAAATAATGAGCGTATTTTCATCGATTTGATTGATAGACATTTATATATTATCGATGAAGAAAAAAAATCATTGAGCTGTGACGCGTTTAACATCAAGCGTGATTTGATGTTCTTCTGTTCTTATTTTTGACGAGTGTGAATCGGTAGTTGTGTGCGTGATCACAAAACCGAACTAAACAACATGGTTGACAATCTTACTGATATTATGCAACGTGACTGGAATTTAATTGATAAAGAGAAAGGCGATCGTACTTCAGTAAAATCAAATCATAAACGTGCACTTACAAATGATTCTCATGAGAAAAATACTCGAGCTTTGCTGAATCATGTCAATTTCGATGTATCTTATGATACAGACGGAGGTGTTGTCAATCGAATAAAACGTCATCATCGTAATGGAAATGATAATTACGATTATTTACCTTCGCCAAGAATATCAAGCCGAAGACATCCATTTCGAGAACGACTCTCGCAAAAAGCACATTCGAGAAACGATATCGACAAATATGAAGAACCAAATCGACATCGTTTGAGTATTCGTACACGACAATCATCATCTCCAACTGGAAATCACGGAGTCAAAGCTGTTCGGCCATTTCCTTCGATTCTTTCGTCTCAACCATTACGAATCATTTTCATGCGTCACAGTGAACGAGCGAATCAAGCACTTGGTCCCGATTGGTTTATCAAAGCTTTTCGTACGAATACCTATCGAGCCTATGATCAAAATCTCCCATTTGTTCTACCGAAAAGACGAAATGATCAAGCCTATGAGTTCGATCCACCGTTGACCGGTTCGTTTGACATTCGTAAATCGAATTTTCCTTTCGAATTTGCTTGATTCTCTAGTCAATGGTTTGCAATATGCTCGTGCTACTGGCCGTACAATGATGCAAAATAATCTTCTTGTTGATCTATGTCTCACATCGAATGCTCTACGTTGTGTACAAACATGCGAACGGATTCTCACAGGTCGAGATTTTGATTTGAATTCGAAACAAAATCTTGTTCTTTTCTGGTTTCAATTAGGCATGGATCGTCGTGATCGTGTTCCACTTCGAATCGAACCTGGCCTATTCGAATGTCCTCATTATAATCAACGTATTGCCGATAGTTTTATGAGTAAAAAAGAATTGATGGATAATAGATACAATATTAAACATGATTATAAGCCAATAGTTTCGAAAGTAACTGTACCTGAAACATTAGATAACTATTTCGATCGAAGTACGGTTGTTATGCGTGCAATTATCGATCGATACGGACCGTATGGTGGCACTCTACTGCTTGTTACTCATGCACCTGGTTTATTAGCTTTAACTGATGCACTCAAAGGTCTTAGATCACAAACGGAAACATTCTATCGAAATGTATCTCTGTTTCCGCCGTTAGCAATGTATGTTGCAGAATATGACGGTGGCAAATGGAAGTTTTCTGATCAACCGTTTAATATCTTGTCGACAACGACACAATTTTAATATATATATATATATAATATAAACATTTGATGTATTCGATTGATTTAGATTTTAACAAAAGAGAGAGAGAGAGATTTTTTTTATGCTATACTATCATACTCTAGATCGACAGATGTCGTAGGAACGAGAGATTTTATTGGATTTTTGAGGTATTCAATCGAAATACTTTGTGATTTATGCAATACATTTGACGATTGTTCTATTATTTATTGAAATGACGGATCAACGTTTTAAATATTACACAGGCTACGAAGTTGATAATGAACCCAGTGATGATGATGAAGATGATTTGCCTTGCAATACAGCAATAACAAATGCTAATGACAACAATTCTGATAGGTAGATTTGTTGTAGAAAATCTTTTTCATGATAGCATTGCTTGTTTTTTCGTAGTTCTTCTGATGAATTCGATGAACCTCTACGTAATTTTATTAAGAAAACGACAAATTCTGCAGCAACAAAAACATCGACGACTGCCGATGCATTTGCTAATGAAATGGAAGATGAATTAGATCAAATTTATCATAATTTTATCGCACGTGGAACATTTGAATTACCGATTTCAAGTAAACAATCGAAAGACAATAGCTTTTTTTTTATTTATTTGAACTTTTTTTCAGCTCAAAAAAGTCCAGAAAAGAAAAAAGTTGCTCTGAAAGAACCCGATGAGCCTGACAGTGATGACGATGAAGAAGAAGAAGAAGTATTAAGCAAAGACGAACAAGAGAAAGTCAACGATGATCTACTCTATGATCCTGACGAAGAAGAAGAAGATGAAAAATGGATGACTAACCAACGACTCAAGTAATTCAAATTCGAAGCCAATATTCTCATTTCTATATTTTCAATCTTCTAGATCACAAGGAGTAAGCACACAAAAACCAGAAAGTGCTGCACTTGGTCCCACTGATGCCGTATTAAATTGTCCCGGTTGTATGGTTTTAATTTGTCATGATTGTCAACGGTAATCCACAAAAAAAAGCTTCGATTAAAAGTTTCTATTATTGAATTGACTTTCTTTAGACATGAACTGTATCGAAATCAATATCGAGCTATGTTTGTTTTCAATTGTACGATCGACGAAAACCGTCTTGCTTCGTTATCAAAATCAAATAGTAAAAAATTATCCAAACAAAACCAGAAAACTAAAAACAACAAACGATTTAAAACCGCTGAACTCGATGCAGAAGAAGAAACAACCGAAGAAATCTTGAGACCCGTCTTATGTAATGAATGTGGAACCGAACTCGGTGTTTACGAACCTCAAGAAGAACTCTATCACTTCGTTAATATTCTCGCCAGTCATTGAAAATATTTTCCTTTTTTTTTGTTATTTTGCATTCGTTAATAAAGAAAAAACAAGATGATGTCTGATGCCCTCTATCCATATCTCATCAAAATTGTGGTGAAAATTATATCTCACTTGATAGTGTGAGTGCTGTTCGTTTTTATTTATTTATCTTCGTCTTCTTTTTTTTCTCATCGTCGTTATTCTTGTGCGTAACTTGTAAAACGAGCAATGATTCTACTTGAAATTCACAATCGTATTGTCGAGGAAATGTTAACAATGCAAATCGAAACATTTCTTCGAAAGGAAAAATTAGTCGAAATTAAAACTCAAGTCGTCGGTAGGAGACAATTTCGACATTACCCCCAACAAAAACAAAACGAACTATGAATCAATTCAATTTAGATTTCGATGGCGCACTTTATCATGTAACATGTTCACGAGATACTTGCATTTTTACTGTTAGTATTAAATTGAAATTCTACAAAGATATTGAAAAATACGGAACAAATGAAGTTTGTTTTGTTTTGTTTTCGATTCGATTGTTTGTCTATTTGCATTTCGATTTAGGTTCTTCGTCGTGAATACGGTGATTTTCTTGTAACACCTGTAGAGGATTACAATGTTACAATAGCATTGAATTTAAAAACTCAATTGCCACAAGGTGAAACTAGTGAAGCTTGGCAGCCGATTGTACGTAAATTTGGATTGTTGAAACGAAATTGTTTTGCGGCGGTTTTTGAAAAATATTTCGAATTTCAAAGTAAACCCGAAACAGCCGGCGGAAAAGACGAACGAGCTGTTATTCAATATCGAGAAGATGAAACAATGTATGTCAAAGCATCAGCTGATCGTGTAACCGTCATATTTTCAACGATTTTCAAAGATGCTGATGATAATATCATCGGTCGACTTTTTATGGAAGTAAGAACGAGCCGATTCGAGAGAATAATTTCATATTTTTCTTTGCCAAGGAATTCAAAGCACAACGAAGAAACTTTCAACAAGCTCCGCAAGTCATTGTGAGCTATCGAACACCACCTGAAGAACTAAAAGACATGCCCAGTGCACGTACAGGAGATAATATCGGTTATTTAACTTTCGGTAGTTAATTAAACAAAATTCGACAAACTAACCGATGATCTATTGTGTTTCAGTTCTGTTTCCACGTCATACCAAAGGTGCTGCACGCGATAATACAATCAATCTCATTCATACACTTAGAAATTATTTTCACTATCAAATTAAATGTTGTAAAGTATGATGTTTTTTGTTTTGTTATGTTTGTCGAATTGATTTGAGATCGATTTTTAAGGCATATTTACATGCACATATGCGTCAAAAGACAAACACAGTCCTACGACGTATTCAATCAGTTCGACCTGAAACCAAAAAGAACTTCCGACGTGGTGCTAGTGCTACCACAACTGGTAAGAATAAAAATCAAGTTATTCATCAATATTTATCTTCTTTCATTTAGCCGATGGATCAGCTGGCGTCGAATAAAAGAGAAAAAAAGCCCATTTCATCTTAATTATTGATAACTTTTAAAGATTGATTGCACCTTTTTTTTTGTTTTTCGTTCTCTATTCAATTGATTGATGTGTTCATTGATTTATTTTTGCGTGAAGAAAATCACAATCACGATATTTACTAGTTAAATTCTTACGAAAACGACATAGACAAATATATGCTAAACTGTTTGCACTCGATTTTTGATAGAATGTATTTAAACAACGAACGGTAACGTTCGATGATGCATAACGACGGAAACATTGTAGATTGCCGAGATGTTCATTGAAACAACCATTGTAACTACTCTCAAGAAACTCGAAAAGACCGCCGAGCCAACTGCCAATTGCGAAGCCTTTTCTTTTCTTTTTTCTGTTAGGAAAAAAAGCAAAAGATCTATTGAAGAAAATTAATTTACCAAGAAGAATAACGAAGCAATATGTAAAACAATAAGTCGTACTGCTAAAGTGTTGTTTTGTCGAACTATCGAGTCTAAATTAGATTTTATTTTGACATAGTAATCAAGACGTAGAGATACTTAAGCAAATTTTGATGTCGAAATCGATTAGAATTAACTGGTGATGACAAATTTTGCTTGTCTATCGATGCATACAAAGAAGATTTATAATCATAAAAATATTTTCATCAAACCATTGCTCGTAGATTCGATACTAGTTACTGTCGATCGTTGTTTATTTTCATTGTTTTTCATTAGGCAAAGAAAAAAAAACAAAAAAATAACCTTGACAACTGTCGAAGTTTCATGTGATCGATTACTGAAAATGATATAATCAATGGATAATTATGCACTAATGAATTTGCCAGTACGAGTGCTAATTCTATATTCCAAACAACTGTCGAAGATTAGTGTCCTCTTTCGTAATCGTTTATTTGCGTAATACAGAGAAAGTTTTCTCTTGTTTGTAATGTCCATATGATTATTGGCTGTTCGAATCTCGTCTATTTAAATAAATGACGATGAAACATCTGCTTTTTTATTTTCATTCTGTTATCTGAATATTTGTATACTATCGAAAGTTGAATATGTCTGTAAAAAGTTTATTTCTTCTATTGATTTGCTTGGTTTTAACTGAATCGACATTAATCAATGTGAATACTACAGTGACAAGTGTGGTTATCAACATGAATTCAACAACGACGACTATCAAACAAAATCTTACAACAATTACAAATGAAAAAAAGTTTTCATACATTCCAACAAAAGAATTTCTTCATGATCATTTCAGTAAATTAAATCGAAATACAATTATTTGGAGTTGTGCAGCAATAGCAACCATCACTTGTCTTATTTCACTTTATATACTAGTTAAAATTACTGCGTAAGTATTGAACAATATCGAAAAAAAATCGTCTCAGGATGTTTCTTGTTTTTCTAGTCTTCGAAGAAAACGACAAACAAGAAGATATAAACTACTAAGCAATGCTACAACAATGGAAGAACCTCTTTTCAATGAACATGATGATGACGAAGACGAGAGAGATAATGACACATTGTTCGTTCGTAGATAGTTGAAGAAAACAGAACTATGCTTTTCTCTTTCTCTTTTTCTCTGTCTTTCTCATATTTATAGTCTTGTCTTTCCTTTTTTTTCTTTCTTTTTTTTCTGACTCTTACTCTGTGTTCTATTCATTTTTATTTTGTCAATCTGCTTTTTCCTTTCCTAACATGCACGTTTTTTTTTCTTCTTTCCAGCTACGAACAATAATTGACCGATTTAATAAACAGTTCGTTTTTCTTTTCCAGTAGGGTGATTATTGATTTGTCCTTTCTTCGATCTGATTTTTCATAAGTTTACTACGAAATAAATATTTAAAATATTCATAGAAGAAAAATCAACGAACATCAATGATCTTGATTATAGTTATGAAATCTGAGCTTTTTTTTTTGTTTCTACTTGATTTAATAATTAATACTGAAAGAAACCTTTCTCGTTTTTTTCTTCGACTTGACAAAAGATTAGTTATCCTTGAATAGGAAATGACTATTCGAGCATAAATTTTTGTATGAATAGCGTCGATGGTTTTTCTTTGTTTGCATAGATGTATTTCTTCTACGAAAATCTGTCAAATATTGATCTTAAGTATTTATTCTAGACGTATTTATCTCATTCAAATAGACACTAAGAATATGAATGAAGACCTAGACGATGTTGTCATCCTATCAGCTGTTCGAACGCCAATTGGTTCACTCAGAGGATCGTTATCCGTACTAAAAGCTCATCAGTTAGGTGCAGTAGCTATCCGCGGTGCTGTAACGAAACTGAATGGTAGTATCTCAGTCGACGACATCAATGAAGTCATTATGGGTCAAGTTTTGAGTGCAAATGAAGGTCAAAATCCAGCTCGACAAGCAGCACGTAGTGGTGGTCTGCCGTATTCTGTTCCTGCAACGACGATTAACATGGTCAGTGGTTCGGGTTTGAAAGCCGTTATTCTCGGCGCTCAAGCTATTCGAACGGGCGATGCGAATGTCATCGTCGTCGGCGGACAAGAATGTATGAGTCAAGCACCGCATTGCCTTTCGCTAAGACATGGAAAAAAACTAGGTGACATCTCACTTGTTGATACTTTAGTTCATGATGGGTAAAAATATTTAAAACATTACCTGCGGAAATGTTTGTTAACAAGTCGCTTTTTTCTTCTTCTGCTAGACTTACGGATGCGTTTAACCATATTCATATGGGTATTACAGGTTAGAAATGAGGGAATTTTCTTTTTTTGTTATTGTTTATAATTAATAAATAGCGGAAAATGTCGCTGAAACATGTGGTATTACACGTCAAGAACAAGACAAATTTGCTGTTCAATCGCAAATGAAATATGAAGAAGCAGTATCACTTCAACATTTTGATTCAGAAATCGAACCGATTATTATTTCATCTTCGAAAAGTAGATGAAGACAAACAAAAAACACAATATCTTATTTATTCAACGGTTCGTTTGTAGATAATGTCGAAGTTCGACATGATGAACATTCTCACAAAGGAATATCGTTAGATGCTCTATCAAAACTAAATACTATTTTCAAAGAAGGTAGATTTTCTTTTGTTACTAAATCGAACAGATTTCTATCGATCTCTTATTTAGCTGGAACAGTAACAAAAGGCAATTCATCAGGTTGAATTCATTTTCTTTTGACGGGATTCGAAAGAAGACATGTCATTTGATTTGTTCAATAGGAATTAATGATGGAGCTGCAGCGTTAGTTCTTAGTTCAGATCGTTTTGCTGAATTACGACATTGCAATCCATTAGCACGAATTGTTTCTTGGGCACAAACAGGCATCGATCCACTTGTGATGGTATTCAAGAATATCGATTTGAGTATTAAAAATTGCAAAACTTCCGTTTTCCATTAGGGTTTATCACCAATAAAAGCCATTCAAGAAGCTCTACGTAAGGCAAATTGGTCAATAGATTCCGTCGATTTATTTGAAATCAATGAAGCTTATGCTGCTCAATCAGTAGCTGTTATCAAAGAACTTGGTATCGATCTTGAAAAAGTCAATGTCAATGGTGGATCAATTGCTCTCGGACATCCATTGGGTGCGTCTGGTGCACGAATACTTGTTACATTAGTTCATACACTTAAACGAACAGGTCTAAGACGAGGCTGTGCTGCTCTATGTATTGGCGGTGGAATGGGAATCGCCATATGTATCGAAGCGTTTTAATAGATTCGATTGCTTAGTTTTTTGTACATAAATATTTAGATGAAAATATCGACCTTTTGTCGAGATTTATAATTTAATTAACGAATAATAAAAAGAAAACTTGGTCGATTCGTTCACTTGAATGATCTAAGTGATTCGATGGAAATCCAATAAATAGAAAAATGTGTCAATTCAACTGACATTTGTTCGTCTTTCTTTTATTGTTATTGATTCGGAAAATATGATTCAATTGTCATCAACATCAAATATCAAGGTTATGCGAAAATGAAAGGAATTTTCTTTTTTTTAATGAAAAATATGTCATGCACTTTCTCTTGAGATATTTTTGAATGCACATGCTAAATAAAAGATATATATATATATGTCGAAATTCAATTATTAATATACGCATTCACATATGTCTTGCACGCTACTATTATTCTAATGACATGAAATAGTTTAATAAAAAAAACGTTTATATATATGAGTGACATCTCATGTAGTTATTATTGGTTAAAAAACGAAAATTCCAATAGAAAAAAACCTACATAAAAATGTGTCACATTTGCAATAACAAAAATTTATTAAAAGAGATTGTTTGTCTATCGGTTTTCAAAAGCAGTTCCAAATTCGATATTTACAATGGCAACCAACCGTACATCTTTACCTGCTCAACAAATAACTCTTACCGATGATGAAAAAGTAATCATAATTAAGAATTTTGAGTATTTTTTATTAGATTTTTTCTTCATTGTTTAGAGGCTATTTACATTGGAAGGTTATATTGAACTCTTCGGGTCGTGTTCAACCACGGCCGACGTATATGATATTTTAAAATCTCAAATCTCACATGTTAACGGTATTATGGGTTTGATCAAGCATATGTTATATGTAGACAAATCAAAATTTGTTAAGACTTTACTTGATTTTAATGGTGAAGTCGAACAATCTCTAGACAAGAAGAATCCTGAAAAATATTTACAACGTATGGAGACGTTTTCTCTTTTAGAAAATATCTTTCGAAATGCTGTATTACGTCCGTACATACCTGCATATCGTGTTATTAACAAAAAATGCAGTCGATATTCTTATTGTTTAGAGAACATAGCAGAAAAGCTGTTCAAAGATTTAAAATTTAAAAACAATGATGATTCATTTATTTACACAGAAGCAGATCCATTGATCGCAGTCTATTCTAGTCTTGCATGTGCTTCATTATGGTACCACATATCGTCGTCATACATACGTCAATACAGTCAATATAAATCAACTGCTGTGTAAATATATAAACTTCTGCATACTTTGTTGTCCGTTTATTCTATTTTATGTTTGGTTACTAAACAATATTTTCAAACTTATTTTGTCATGTTCCAGAAAATATATATTCTTGAAAATATTAACAAACTTTTCATTGTTCTCTAGTATTAGAAAAAGTCTTTTGTACGAACAAAACATTTTAATTTTAGATTATTTATTGAAGAATAGATTTGCTGAATTTATTTATTTAGTGGTGAAGAAAAAAGTTTTTGACGGCGTTTTGTTTTTACCAAATATGCGGCTGAATTTGAGGTTGTACGGAAAGAATTTGAAGAAAATCTGCAATTGGAACATAACCAGTTGGATCCAATTGCGGTGTTAATTGTGTCCAAACAAGATTTTGTTGTATCGCTGGATTAAAATTCGGTATATTGTAAAAATTATTCATAAGTTGTAGAAGTCGAGCAGCTTCAGCGGCATTTACGTAACCCGGTCGAGACATCAAATTATTAGGCGCAGTATTAATTATATTTTGCCAACGAACGATTGGATTCGTTTCACCTCGTTGTAACATAATATATGCCATGACGAATTCATCGAATGTCAACACACCTAGACAAGAAATCGATGAGTTTTATTGAACGAATAGGTCTTTTTTTTAATTTTTACCATTTCGATCTTTATCAAACATCATGAAAATCCCTAAAATTAAATTCCAAATATTTTAGTCGTACAAAAATAAACACTCCGTTCGACGTACGTTCGGCATCGGCATCGAAATTTAACAAGCTCCCATTAGGATTCATTTCCGGATAGGCTCTTTTAAAATCCGTAATCGTCATTCTAAATACTTTCGAATCATATACGAGAGTAGTTTTTCTTCTTTTCATTTACCGTCCGTTTCTGCCTGCTCGTTCTCGAAACGCTTCGTAAAGTTGTTGCATAATATGCGGTGGTATTTGAGTCTGTTGACTAAGCAATCGAATATCATAATCGTTCAAAGTTTCGTGTGTTGCGTTTTGATTACCCATATTAGTTGTTGTTGTTGTTGTTGTTGAAATGAATATGAAACTATCGATTATTGTTCCGCTTGATTGCACATTCATTTCGATTTACTCTGTTGATTTTCGAGGGCAAATCATTGATTGGATTTTATTTTCTAGATTTTATTATTTTTGAATATTTATCAACAGACTATGCGAATATCATCATGATCAAAGGAATTCTTATTTTTAATAATTCTGCTAAACCTCGTTTAATTAAATTCTACGAACATTTTCCCGAAGAAGTTCAACAACGAATCGTCCGAGAAATCTATCAGCTCGTATCGAAACGTGATGATAGTGTTTGTAATTTTCTTGAAACAGGCTCAATCATTGGCAATAATGACTATCGTTTAATCTATCGACATTATGCAACATTATATTTTATATTCTGTGTTGACAGTTCAGAGAGTGAATTAGGTATTCTGGATTTAATTCAAGTATTTGTTGAAACTTTAGATAAATGTTTTGAGGTAATTTTTTCTTCTTAAATTTTCGATAAAGATTTGCTGATGATGATTTTTAGAATGTTTGTGAACTTGATTTGATATTTCATGTTGATAAAGTTCATTATATTTTACAAGAGATTTGTCTGGGTGGTTTAGTTTTAGAAACCAATATGAATGAAATCGTTGCTCGAGTTGAAGAACAAACAAAATTAGAAAAACAAGAAGCTGGCATAAGTGCTGCACCAGGCAAAGCCATGTCAGCTTTGAAAGAAATGAATCTACCACAAAAAATCAAGGATATTAAATTGCCTGACATCAATCTACGTTTTTAAACGAACAAAATTTTTTGTTTTTCTTTCTAATCTACTCGATTGATTAGTGAATAAATTCGATTTTTCTTTGTATGTGATGTTGATTCAAGAATCTTTTCGAATGATTTTTATTGACATGATTGTTTATATAAATGAGAATACAACAACAATGACAAAATAGAATAATAACAAAGAAAGAAGAAGAAAAAAAATTGCTTGATGTACTTGTGCGTGTGTGTTTTTTGAGAGAAATCGATCGATTAGATATTAGCGATTTCATCGTTAACATCGGAATCTGAACCTGAAATGGCTTCACGTCGATTATTGCGTGCACCTTTGCCAGTTTCTTTTTTGCCTTTAGCTAGATTGGGATTTTTCTTTGGCATACGATTTGGATTGGAAAAATATTCGTCTTCCTCGTCTTCGTTCGAATCATCGTCCGACGGACTATCATTTCCATCGTTTCGATTGCCTGGTTGACCTCCTTCGTCATCACTTGATTCTTCGTCATTGTATTGATCATCGAAAATAATATCTTCAGTTCCTTCGTTGGATATTGTCGGAGCATCGACAATGCTGATATTTTCAGGAATTTCACGCATACGTTTCAATTCACGAGCTTCATCAGCTAAAATCAATGAAAATACGACGTTGAATTCTTCGACAAAAATAGAATTATTGTTTCTTTTTTACCGTGATATTTCATAATGACATCAGCTTTGTCGTCTTGATAGTCTCGTAAACCGACAAGAATCACATCACCTTGATTAATCCATTGTTTTTTACGTAATTTACCACGAATATGACATAATCGTTTTTTTCCACCGGCTGTGTCGAAGCAAAATGCTTCTAAATGACCGTTGCCCAATATTCGTGTTACCTGAGCATAAGCTTGTCCTTCTTCTTGCAAGATTAATTCACGTTTAACATCGTCGTTTTCATTTTTACCACGACGACGATTTTTACCACCTTTTCCTTTATTTTTCGGCATTGTTTTCTTTTAATTGATTTTTAAATTGAAGTTATTAACTGAGAACAACAGATGACAAGCGGATCGATTATATATGCTCTAAAAAAAAGTCATCATATCAAAATTTCGTAAGTTATCCAAACGAAAACAAACGAAAAAATTGGATTTTACAAAACAACAACAGTAAACAATAACGAAAGACTAACTGGACTAGTAGTAAAACCGAGCATATCAACAAACTACCAATCAAATTTCATTTTATCAACAGATGTAGTGTTTATCTATCAAACGATGATAAACAGATGTCATCGATGTTGTATTTGATCAAATCAAATATTTAAAACATAATTATGTTGACAGTTGTCGACAACAATCAATTTCTTGATTTTATTTTCTTAAACGCAGACCCAATATAGAAGAGATCTATTCTGTATTGGCATCAATGGTTAAAACAGATTTCCGATTAATCATATTAGACTTTGTACTGACATTAAAGCGTAAAAAAACAAGTTAGTGTGACAATATTCCTGCTAAAATCACGATAGTATGATTTAGAAAACATATTATTATCGTTATGTCAACAATCATTTTGCAGATTCTAATTAACAGTTGCTGAAAATAAACTTGCTGTTCAAAACATCCGATAAACTTCGACGTAGTTAAACTATAATCTAACATGGAGATTATAATTGAATTCATCCAGAAGAAAAAAAGAACAAAAGAAAATTGAGAGTCATTTTAAAATCATTGCTTAACTGTTAGCTCGTTAACTATATTTTGATATTCACTAGGGATTTTTTTATGAATTAGTTGCCATTGAATGACATAGACCAATAGTCTGATGAAGTCTGGTCGAAAAGAACATATTTTTGTTACGCATAAATTCAATATTCATGCTGGGAAAAATAATTTAATTTTTATCAATTTTTTCATCAAGACAAGTGTCTTCTCTCAATGTAGAAAAAAAACGACGAATAAATATAACGAAAGACCTTATGCACATCTATTTACTGAGAAAATTACTTTAGTGTAAATTTAAATTATGACATAGGCAATTATTTCGCTTCCGATGAATTTGCCATAGGTTAAAAATGAATCAAACGCTGAAATAACTCATAATTTCAACAAATACGAATTAAAACAAAAAAACAAGGTATACATGGAATGCAATTGCACTCAGGTTCGTTCTGTCAATTTAAATTTTCAGAATTAAAAACAATCTCAAACTATGAAAGTATTCATTCATGCGAATATTTTATTTCTTTTTTTATCCCGTAATTTGTTTTTGAATATACATGTATATATAGAGTTATTCTACCATTTATTCATCGGTCTGACGGAAACAAAAAGAAACGTATATAAATTTGCTTCATTTAAATCCAAAATATCTTAAAGATGAATAAGCACACAGACGAAGAAAATTATTTCCTTATAAAAACAGACAACATAATAACCGGAGACGATCGAGACATGTCATATATAATTAATTTATTTTATTTAAAAAAATTTCCTCGTAGAGCATGTTCTGTCTTAGTCGTAGAAGTATATCTTTTTGTATTTCATGATTACAATTGACTTTAAGATGTTTTCGAGCCAAGTCTCAGCTGAGTAGGACTTTTTCATAAGTTCATTAGTCAGGCTATATTAAATACATTCTTCATTTCTTTTCTCTTGAGAATTTGATAAATAGAATAGATTATCGTCTGCGAAAGATCAATAAATGACTGTTGCTCACTCGCACATTTCTGATTATTATTAAAATGTGACATTAGTTTGACCTATTTTAGTTTTACAACAATAATATTTTTATTTTCCGATAGAAAATCATTTTTCATAAGTATAACTTGATGCATTCTCAATAAACAGCCTTGTTTATCAATAAGAGAGCAAACGCAGAGTCGAAGTTGATGTCTGATTGACATTGATTATTCGTAGTCCTTTTTTTTTCCTGGACAAAAGTTTCTCGAAATGTCAAATTCAAAAAAAGAGATTTCTCCTTTAAAAATAATTTGTCTAAAAATGATTAGTTTTTCTAATCATTATTAATAACTCCTTTGTATTTATTGAATATAACTAGTTCGAAAGCATTTTCTCCCGATTTGACATCTAAGAGCGTAACAAGTACTTTGTGAATTTTCTTTTCTTATTAATAAAAAATTATTTTCATAGGCTGGAATTACATACGCATAAAAAGAAAAATAATCAATCCGTTCCATAATAGTTCGTTTACCGCACTGGTTTATTTTTTAACGAATCGATTTTTGCAAGTAATGTGGCTATTTACTCGTTTTCATAGATTACGAATAAGTTTCTTCTATTTTTTTTTTCTTCAGTCAGAATTTAATTCTAAGTATAAAGAAAACCAGGTAAAGAATATAATTCAATCAAGTTTTTCGTGACTTGTTATATGCTAAGAATATAGGAAAGAAGAAAAAAAACAATTAATTTCTTTCTAGCATCGGCGAATATAAATGTTTTTTGACAGAAAGTAAGTTCTAATAGAAGCTCGATTAGTTCCACTAAAATATTATATCCGTCAAAGTCTTTTGTTCAGATAAATTCATCATGACATGCCGTAATATTCACATTAGATACTTAGATTTGTAACGTACCGGTAGACTGAAAGGAAAATATCCGGATAACACAGGTAACAATAAATCAAAACCCTTTCCCAAACATCAATCTCTATTTGCAGATTCAATAAGTTCAGCATTTATCAATTTTTCTATTTCCTTGGTAAAAGAATTAATAGAAATGAGAATCTTGAGATTAATTTTTTAATCTTATATCTTCCCACTTTAGTCGTCTGTCTCGAATATTCACATAAAAGTTCTCATCATGTAATAATTACTTGTCCATATTTTTCATGTTTAATCAGTTCAAATTTAATCCGTTATTTCTCTGTGAACATCGTGTAAGATAGAGTAGAGTCCGTTGGGGAAATTCTGATCAGAAATTTAAATTTTCGTTTTGTTTCACTTCGTTCTTCCTTATTTGAAGTGATGGAGATATGATTCCTTCATTATAGATAGAGCAAGATATCCTCTATCTAATCACAAAAGAATCGCTCAAAAATTATGTATAGCCAAAAAGTATAAGAGAAAATGCCAAGAGCTATGTCGCCATTCTCCGAATTGTCATTAGATCGAGGACATCTTGCTCTATCTATAATGAAGGAGTCATATTTCCATCACTTCAAATAAGAAGGAACGAAGCGGAATTCCTTCAATGGACTCTTGATTACTGATTTATTCTTTTGGATAGAATCGAAATTAATTGAATTAGATTTGAATGTCATTATTTTATGTCAACATACTTCATATTACAAAGAGCATGTGAAATTATTTATCAGTGAAATTTTTAAAAAGTAGATCAGTGTAAAATCTCAGTGAACCCACTGTAAGTGTAAGTGTTTTTTAAACGGAATGATCTTGCTTATTTTACACAATTGCGAGACGATCTAGATAAAAAACAAATTCTTTCTGGTAATTAACACCGTATCCGTCTCGGTAAATAATAATGAGAGTATATAACAGAGCGTAGAAAGCATTGAATTAATTGTCAGCAATTATCATACTAAACTATAAATAGTTACTAGAAATTTTTGATAACAACTTTTGTTTGCGTTATCTGATCTCTCAACAAATTTCTTTTCGAAGTATTTGATGCATTTTTTTTTCATATAGTTATTCAAAGATATAAGTGGAACATTTTGAGAGTAAGTATATTTTGTTCTTCGAATGAGAAATAAGAGAAAAGAAAAAGAAAATTCTCTACATTTAGTTGGCTTGTGTTTTTTTTCTTTCAAAAGTATTTCTTTGAATCTATTGTCTCAGTTCAATGAGTTAATAGTGAGTCGAATGAGACCTTGTTTCTATTGATAAAATAAAAACTAAACCTTAATCAGGAAGTATTCTTCCTCGTGAGATGGAAAACAAAAGAAAGGTCTCTTATTTGATATGATAATCATTATACTTTTTCTTATTTAAGATCTCGAAACGTCAAAAGAAAAACTTGAAATAATTCATGCTTAGTATTGATTATGAATGACATGGCAAATCTAACAACAGCTGTAATCAATACTATTATAAACACACCGAAATATTATAATAAATTTCGTCAAATACAAAAAGTTTTGGTTCGAATCACACTTCCGTACATATTTATTGTTGCTTCAGTTGGTTTTATCACAAATACAGCAACAATTGTACTTCTATCGAAGACTTTAGATGCGAGAAGTGCAAAACATAAATGGACATTGATTGCATTAGGTACGTCAATTGTGCTTGTCTACCGAATATTAAATTTGAGAGCGTGAGAAGAATGATGTTTTGATCTAGATTAATTCCCTCAAGAATTCATTTTATTATCTTTTCAATAAATTCATTCATTAGTTCCAAAGAATAATTTAGATGTTTTTCTATTGATCGTATATACACGAAAGTCACGATTCTCCTTCGTAATTCTCTTATAATATGTATATCCAACGCTTTTCTTTTAGCTCTAAGTGACATTGTTCACAATACGGCACTATCAATTCGAGTTCTTCATGATGCTAGTTATACTAAAGTTGAACAACTTTGTATAATCATATCATTTCTCAGTCAATTAGCTGATATTCTTTCGGCTGGTTTCACGGCTCTTTTTACAATTCAACGCTATACTGCAGTTCGATATCCATTAGAAACAGCAGTTCACAATCAATCATCGCCGATTATTATGATCTTTTTGATATTTATCTCAAGTATACTCTTTTGTTTTGCATTAGTGTTCAAAAATACACATGTGGGTTGTCATCCTGAACTTCAATTGCGTTGGTTTATTGCTGATGCATTAGTTTCTTTTATTATTCCGTTTACATTAATCGTAATATTTAACATACGTACGGTGATTTTAATTCGAAAACAAGCAGAATTATTTGTTGATAACCAATCATTTCGTTTAACACGGCGAAAAATGCAACAATCTCGAAATAAAGACAGCACCTATCGAGAAACCAATCATTCAAATGTTTCCTATACTGAAAACATCGATTTAACATTATCTGAAGTCGATTTTAATGGTTCATTATCAAAGAAATCTTTAAAAGACAAAACATCGAAATCTTCAAGTGAAATGTCAACTTCATTCGTACGTACCTGTCACTCGAATTGAACAACCGAATGTAATTTTATGTTTTATTTTTAGCCGTCACGTGAGAATAATTTCTCAAAAGGCACCCATTCGAGAATATCTTCACGATCATTAAAAACACATTCGAAACATATGTCGCCAACAGCACAATCGATTCATGTTACACGAATGCTCATACTTGTTTCGACTTGTTTTTTGGTGTTAAATGCACCTGCACATATTTGTATGATTGTTGCAACGATTCATTCGAGAATTGAATCGACGATTTATACGAATCATGCGGAATTAGAAAATTTTCAGCAGACAGCGAATTTAACAGAAAATCAATTAAAACATTTTGTTTTTATTCAAAATCATGATAATTCAATGCCGAATCATGATTTTTCTCAATCAAATGACGGTACGTTCGTTGACGATGATCAAATTCTCATTCATTTACTTTATCTCTCGGTTTTAATCACACAATTAATATCCTACGCATCGTATTCAATTAATTTCTTTCTTTATTCGTACAGTGGAATGAAATTTCGATCGAATCTAAGACAATATCTTCGTAAACTATTTCAATGTTAACACAATTCTTGACTCTGTTTTTTATCATATTCAACATTTCATTATTTGGTTTTTGAAATATATTTTTCAGTGAATTTTCAAGAGCAATAGAATCACACAACTACATCATCCTTAGATAAAAATAGAAAAAAAAACATTTTCTCGACTGTACACATTTTTATCTCGTGTAGAAATTATTGACAAATATTTTGCTTGTTATGAATTTGTCGTCGTCGTCGTCGTTGTTGGTTCTTCTTCTTCCGCTCGTCGTTCGTTTGTATTCGTTGAAGATTGAGGCGTGAGAAGATTTTGATCGACGAAAGCATGAAGAAGTTGACTCTCGATTACAGGCAATTCGAAATGATGAAAGAAATACAGCATCGAATGAGCAAGAAAACAACAACTTGTCGTCAATGCTAAACCAGAATATTGACCATTGTATCGAGCATGATACGCATAGAATGCAAAATGATAAATATAGAAAAATCTACCGATCAAAAAAAAACCGAAAACGATTATGTTGTTTCAGCGAGAGAGAGAGAGAGAGAAATCTTACCGAACCCAATGACGTTTACTAATTGCTGTATGACAACAGATACTATCGTATTGATCAGATATCCAAACAATTAAAATGATATAAAAAGCTAATCGAAATCAAATCAATGGTGAACAATGAAAATCAAATTGTGTTACCGGTCGATGCATCGTTAAAAAACTCCGACATAATCGCCTCCATACCGATTAACGCTAAGATTACTGTTAATAATGGTGCAGCTGGAAACACAACTGATGTATTATGTTCGATCATACGTAAAAGATCGACTAGACAAAAGAAAAAAACAATATTTCTTTTTCGGCGAAATCTTCAATTACCAATAAAAAGAAAAATTTGAAAATGTGAGTAGCGAAGAAGCATTGAGATACTAATAGTCTATTCAAAAAAAAAAAACGACAGAGATTCCAAATTTAATTTGTAGTTTCTTTTTTCTGAAAACTTACAAAAATAATCATAATACTTAAGGCAACTAAATACGTCCACCAACGACGATTTTGCCAAGCGCTGACAAAACGAAAATGATCATTGGTCACGACATTTCGAACGTAACCTTTATGTGTTTCTTTTTCTGCTAACTGTTTTATACTTGACATGAGAATTTCTTGGTAACCAATAAATTGATCAAGTAAAAATCGACTTAGACCACTGCCGAAACAAGTATTATTATTAACATCTAATTGACACAACAGAAAGCAATTCAAAATACTGTTCAACAACGAAATTTACCTAATGTTACTAATAAAACTTCGATATTCAATCGTTTTCGAGTTTCAGGTGGCAAACGTAGAAAACCGTATTCAAGTGAATATTCAAGGATATGCTGTTCTTCAATGAATAACTGTTTAATCCAGTTAAAATTAAATAATGATTCTTCTCCGTCCTCGTCCTCATCATCATCATCGTCAACAACAACGCCTGGATCAATTGGATGATCATCCATGATATCTAATAATGACGTATCGGAATTGTCCAGTGAATTGTTCACACTCGTATTTGTATACAGTTCTTTATCTTTCGATGAATCAATCGGATTTTCTGCAATTGATATTTTCTGTAACAAAACGATTGAATCTCATTTTCGAAAGAACAAACAAACTCGTCGATTTACTTCAGATGTTTCTGTCAATGGAAATTCATCGTCTTGAGAATAGATTTCATTGTTTTGATATTCTTTTGCGTACGATTGTTCAAGTGTATAATCTTCTGGTGGAATTTCAAAGAATAATTCCACGCGAAGTACACCCTGTCGTGGCCAAACATCATGCAAATGAGAAAGACATGTAGTAGGTTTTTGATTAAACACAAGATGTAAATAAATTAATAAACTCAAACAAACGATTGCCTAGAGAAGAAACATTTGGTTTTTGTTTTCTTTGAAATGGAATTACCATGACGAGTATTGCTGATTCACCTAATCGACGAATATGTCTCGGAACTGCTCGAGCATAGAGAACAGCAATACGATAGAATAAGGCTTGGAATAGGCGTTCCATTGTATCGCCATCAGCATTGTTCGTCGGAACTCGAGCTGTTGTTCGCTGTTGAATGGGAACTACTGGTGTGACTGTATCTGCTGGCATATCCGACATTGCATTACCCGAATTGTTGAGATTATTCGTGTTACAAAATCCAAAAATAGAATATCTAAAATCGATTGAGAATGACAAATTTGACACGATAGGAAGTAACCAGATTTACGATTCCACTTTTCACTATGTTCTCGAAGTCATAATTGTATTAGTTTGCGTTTTAAACAAATAGAAACTAAATCAAGAGATGTCTCTCGTTCACTTGAAAACGACAGACCCGATCGAATTCGACTAGTTCCATGCGACATCTTTATTCTTTTCTCGAGAAATCTCGCCAAAAAATTTCAATTGAATTTATTTTCCTAAATAAAAAACTGGAAAATCGATTTTCTCTTCGAATACATATTTGTCAATTGTTCTCATTCGTTGAACCATTTATTTTGATTCGAAATGAAGTTTATTATCATTCTCATCCACCGACATTTTGTTTTCTTTCTTTCCATCAATTCATTTGTCCACGTCTCTTTGCTTCTAAGACGCCAATCGTTTTTTCTTATTTTCAATTCCAAGCAAAACTGCAATGAGTTCGGTCGAACGTTCGATCTCACCCGATCCATTACCCCGATCGCCCGCTCCCAACGATAGTGGTCGCAATGCTCGTCCATCGTCATCAAAACGTCGACGAGATAGTCCCGAGTAATTTCACTGAATTTCAAAATTGATTTCGGAAATTCGTTTTGTTGAATTTTAGAGCTGCAGTTCGTTCGTCGGTTTCCCGTTCGCGTAGTCGAAGTTCACGCGGCGGTTCTCGATCGCCGAACGTTCGTAAACCAGCACGGCAACGTTCAGTTTCTCCTCCAGCTCATCAATCGAGCTCGTCGAAACGACGTCATCACAAAGATGGCGGTGATTCAGGTCGAAATATTTGTCAAATCTGCTCGAAAGACGTCGAAAGCACCAAACGTTTATATGGTCTGCTCGATAATTGCGATCATGTTTTGTAAGTTCATTCGATTTTCAAAATGAAAATTTTCAGTTTCGTTTTTCAGCTGTTACGAATGTATCGTTTCATGGAAACGTTCGAAATACAGTAATTCCGATTCGGAAAGGTAAAACCAACGATTCAATCGAAAGAAATTGTTTAATACGAAGAAATATATATATTTTTTTTAGCTGTCCTGTGTGTAAAGTCCGTTCGGCATTTATCACGCCGAGCAAACATTGGTATGAAAATAAAGATGAAAAATATCGTATTATAAAGAAGCATAGAAATCATCTCAAGTAAGTTTGAATTCGACGAGACTTTGAGTTTTCTTATAATGTTTATTATCGAACTGAAATTTGAGCGAAAGCAAAACATAAACTTAGCCGAAAATTGAACACATAAAACGATGTTAGTGTTATTGAATTCTAGACCTGTGTCTTTATTTATCGGTCGAGTTCTTCCTCAGATTAAGCCCATTTATTCTTTTAAACGATTACTGATTTTGAACGAGATTTACCGAATGGCTTTAAGAAAAAGAACTAAATTCTATTTATATTCAATTTAACTCTATATTTGGAAGATCAAAGCAAAATCTTCGTACATATTTTATCTATTTATTTTCTTAATCTCCCAAGCGTTTAGCAATTGTATGTGATTTTGAAAATGAATTCGTTTGTTTTACTCTCGAAACGAATTACTAATTGATTTACAGAAGAAAGATCTTCGGGGATTTTTGCAATGTTTTTCTTTTAATTTTTCAAGAACGCTTCCTTGTCGATATTATCTTCGTCATGGATTTTGTCGTTATTCGGACCGATGCTTTTACGATCATCATGAAGCCGAGAAACAATATCGTCAACAACATCGTCATTCACGAGAACGTGAACACGATCGTGATCGTGATCGACACAATGGTGGAAGTCGATCACGTCGTTCGCCATCGCCGTCATCAAGTCGTCATTCGTCATCTCGCTACCGAGAACGTGCCTATTGAAAAAGAGACACACATGAACACAAATTTTGAAGTTTTTTTTGTTGTGTATATGTACCATTGACTAGATTTACAAAAAAAAAGCACAAACATTCTTAACTCTTCTTTTGCTTCTATTCATTTGTTTGCTTGTTTGTTTGTTTCTGCGAAAAACCAAATGCGTTTTGTTGTTTTCGTTTGATTTATGTAATTGTGTTCGTCTATTTCTTCCGTTCGGGAATCTCTTGTTGTTTCAATGGCATCTACACGTTTACCAGAAAATCAAAAGAGAAAAAAAAAAAACTTCGATTAGAATTTGTTTTCTTATTATACTAATTAACTTCACAAGACGTGAATAAGTCTTAGCTTCTTTTTTTTTTAATTAATTTATCAAACGGCATTAGTACTTAACGAGATCGTCGTTCTTTCAATCTCAACACGTTTTGAATCATTACTCGTAATTATGAACGAATGGTAGTTAATCACCATGTGACAAGGTTAAAATCCATCGAGCTAGGAAACTTTCTCGTTTTCCGGCTCCTTCACAATAAATAACAGTCGTATGATAGTTGCTGATGTACTCATATTTTTATCGAGGCTCTATTTTTCTTATTTACGTCATTTAATATCAGAGGGAAAAAAAAAGAAGAAATGTCACGATCAAAACTTCCAGTTTAATTACAAACTGTTAAATTTATCTGAAATCACACAGCTAGGCCTTTCTTTTTTCTTTTTTGAACTAATTTCAGTAATTATCGAGTACTTGATTGCACTGTTAGAATCGATTTTACATCTTTTAATGATGTGACTAAAATAGCTTCAAACGGAAGCAAAAAACTAAGAGCAAATTTAGTTTCGACCAGATGTAGAATTTATTTAAAACATTGAAAATATAATAAATTCACCAAAATTAGTTTCAACATCTATTCGCCACAATAGACACCTCCGTCATCTAAAAATGTTCGTGGCGTATGAGAAGAACACACGGATAATCGAACAACAGCCGTTTTTGTTTTCGGTTTTTCATACACTGACGAATTGTCAATCGGATGTAATGTTGTTGACGTGTACGAACAACATTTCGGTTCACTTAATCGTGGAAAACACGATGATATCGGCCGATAATTAGCCGAGATTTCGTCGATTGCAACGCTATGTTTGATTTTTTTCATCTGAAACTCCGATGGTCGATAGTATTGTTTCGATGTTTGCTGTTGAAATTCTCGTTCAAATGAATTTTGTCCTGTATGTTCAGCATTTAATGCCGGTTCGAAGAACAAATTCGTCGGATAAAAACATTTCAAAACAAATAAATATTCTTCACGAAATGATTCCGACAGAAAGACATATAAAACAGGATTGAGACAATTATTCGCATAGCCAATAATCGTCGTTAAATGTGTTAATTCACGAAGAAAACGCATACTTGGATTAACCGGTAGAATGGAAAAATTCAAACGTAATGAATTTATGAGCGGATCAATTGTGATAAAAATTTGTAGGAACCAGTACGGTACCCAACAGATGAAATAAGCCGTAATTACAGCGAGAACAATACGTGTCACTTTACGATGTGCTCGTTGTTTTAATTCGGATTTATGTTTACGACGAATGTTATTCAAACGAATAAGAACGAGAATATAAAATGTTGTAATCATTGATACAGGAAAGAGAAAACCGAGTAGAAATGCGTAATAAGTAAAAACAATTTCAGGCGGAATCGTAAAAATAATCGAAGGGAAATCAATGACACATCTAAATTCAATTCGAAGAATCGATAAAAATTAATGTCAAAATGTCAAATTAAATATTACTGAATCTTTTTTTGCAATTCTCTTGGTTAATGTTATATATAAATCTCCTACACACGAGGGAATCCGATGTAGTTCGCATCGGATAAAATATTTATCAGTTATGACTTAGACTTAAGTATGCCTGGATTAACTATTTTATCAAATGTCACTTGACATTTGATTTTCCTTTTCAGATAGATAACAGCGTGTACTATCTTGGTTTCGATTTCTTCGAAACCCAATTTCATGGAATGTGTCACGCTTTTATTTGTTTTTGCCTGTCAATTTCACTAATATTTCAGTTGAAGGAATATAAACTTTCTTTTAGTTGTCTGCGTTTCAAAAGAAAGTTAACCAGCCATTGCTTAGACAATAAACAATTATGTCGATTAAATCTACTGATTATTCTTCAGTAACGTCTGACAAAGACAATTGTACTTCGTTTAATATTGAGAGGCATGACTTCATCAAACTAGTTTCATGACAGAGGAACGCCTTTTTTCTAAATCATCGACGCTATTCTTTGATTTAGAGAAAAAAAAATGACATATTTTCTTTTTTTGCAGACATACTGTGTTACTAGTAATTACAGTTTCCTTTTTCAAAAACTTGTTTTTTTTACAGAAAAAAAAACTATGCTCAAATTCATTCTATTAATAACTTACTTTTCGACTCGATATCCTTTCCAAAGAATAAAACGTTCGGATGTTACTGTTGCAAAAACCCAAGTTGGACAAAGAAATAAAATTGAAATTAACCAACAACCTTAATAAATGAATAAATAAATAACTAAAACAATTTATCATTGACAAAAAATATACAAACCAGTTATAATCAATACGCATTTTGTTCTCGTACGAAATTCAATTGCTCGTATCGGATGACATACAGCTAAATATCGATCGAATGAGAGAGCAGCTAACAGAAGTGAACTGACATATTGATTGATATGAATGAAATTGTAATACATTTTACAAAGAATATTGCCGAATATCCAACCATTAGCATGAATTGTTATGATAAGAAATGGTACACTTAGCAGAAGAAGAAAATCAGCGATGGCTATGTTGAGAAGATAAGTGTTGGTCACTGTACGAAGACGAGACGAACGAAGAATACTAATTATAACTAAACCATTGCCGAATGTACCAAGAAGAAATAGAATAGCGTAGATTGGAACGAAATAGTAGATTAAACCGTTGTTATTTGAAACGAATACTGGTGTTAGATATGTTGTTGTTGTCGTTGTATTCGTCATTTGATGAGTTCAATTAGGACTAAATACACGGAAGTTAATTGAAATTTTTATAATAATTTATCAACATTGACTTAAGAGTTGTTCTCAAAAAGAAATGTTAAAGAATGCCAGAAACTAGAGAATCAGAAGAAAAATAATGAGAAAGAAAAAAATTCTCTTTTCCCGTATATCTTATTCTCCTTTCGCTCTCTCAGAGAAACGCACAAATAACGGTTGCTTGACGTCAAACAATAGTAGTTTGAAATGCTTCTATCTAACTACTTTGATATTTAGTTGAAGTCAATATCATTGCCAAATAATACAAATGATATATAGTTTGACTTCTGTTTTTGTCCTTTTTATTTTGTCTAATAATGAAATAACCTATACAACTGTCTTTGATTGTTAATTGATGTTCAAAGAAGAAGATAAAAAAAAAGAAGAAGCGTGAATACAGGAAGCCAGTCTCTTTGTTTCCTTTTTATTATATTGAATATTTTGTTTACGAAACAAAAATAATGAAAAAAAAAACGTCTAATGAGAAATGTTTTTTTGTTTCGTTTATTTCACAAAAGATCTATTGTTATCCACATCTCTCTGTACTTATAGATCAAGCCTGTCAAATAATGAGTTCAATCTGACATTAATCTTTAATCTTTCAGAACTTATTCGAAAGAGAACTACTTCACTATTGAACCTGACATATTTTGACAGATAATTTAATATGTATCTTTCGTGAAAATATCCTCGTTTTACGCTTAATTAAAGATTTTTCTCATCAGAAAATATATGTTTTCATGTTGTTGATGAGAACGTTCGAGTTATTTCTCTTCGTAGTCATTGGACTGAACAACACCCGATAACGTACTTTTATATTTTTTTTACTTTCTCATTAAAGCATAAATAATTTGTATGCGATATAGCAAATGACGAGATCTCGTGCAAATCTGCAGAAAATCATAGGAACTAAATGACATGCTAATTTATTAGATTAGTCAGAGTAAAAACAAAATTTCTACAAAACAAAACCTAAGTCTCGAATCTGGACGGTCGTGTTCGTGGTTTCTTATTTGTTTGTAAATACAAACGAATGGTATGCGGATCATTGTTACAATATCGAAATGTTGTTCGACAGTTTCTTTTAATCCAAAATGCCGTTCGAAAATGCGTCGCAATGGTTTCGATATTTTCTTGATTGTTATTTGCTGTTAACGAGCGATTAATGAGAAATTGTGCGCTAATATTCAGCTTTTTAATTGAACATAAATCGTTAATTAATAAAGTCTCGAGAGATTTAACAAAGGAATTTGTTTTAACAAAAGAAGTAAACACGGAAAGATGTTCAAGTTTAGGAAAATAAATTGAAAGAAATTGTGAACATAAGATATCAAATGAAATACCCATTGAAAGACATATCAAACGATTGACAGTTGGAAGTGGTAAAACATTTGCGATTATCGGATGATCAATACTAAACAGAGACACATGAAGATATTTTAGTTTTCGTGTGTAGTTAATTAATTGCACAAGATCATTCAATGATATATAATTAATTGTTAAATATTCAATATTGCAAAATGTTTGATTAATGTTTAATAATGTCGAGGTAAAAGTAATTTTATGGTGCAGTTTGAGTTGCACATTGGTGAGATTGGATGTTTCAAGAATAAGTTTTAGGTCACGATCTGTAAGTTGGGTATTTGCTATGCATAATCGAGAGAGAGTTGACGGAAATTTGAGAAGATTTGTCGGATTACATTTATTTAATGTCAACGAACGAAGATTTTGAAAATCATCAAGACAAATCGGTGATGATGTTAATATCAATGATAAAACACGTTCTGGTGAATAAATAATATTATCTTGATTTTCAGATGAAATATGCAGAAAACTATAGGTAAGTATTCTATCGAGTCGTTGATTTAGATTAGCAAATGATGAATATAATTCATGTGCCCAAAAGTAATCGAATATACTTAAAAGGAGTTCAATTGGGAAATCTTCAAGTTGACTTATCATATTTGTATGCACAGAACAACAAATCTGTTATTTTTCTAATGGATATGATATGATAGAATTAACCATTGCAAAGGAAGAATTCTCGAGAGGAAAAACAATCAAAGATGCCACTAGTATTTTCCTATTGACGTGATACTGTCTTTAGAACGTAATTATAGTTGAGGAATATCATGACATACTAATGCATTGATTAAAATAGATAATTATTTGGGAAAAGAAACAGGTTTATTCGACCTTAGTTAATTTAAATATATGCTCGTGAGAAATAATTATGAATTTCATAGTTTTCGTGATTAATTATCAAAAAAGGAAACGTGACGATTCAAATTGTGTTCTAAAGAAACCTATATGAAAATATACAGGTCATGAGTAAATTAATCCTGTCGACCTAATGGTTATTTATACTTTTTTTTCGCATATACGTAGGCACCTTGATTTTGTTCGTATTCATACTGCGTAAAAATAAATAAAATTTCTATGATTTGCGAGTCATGTCAAAAGATCAATTAGGAAACTTTTAATGGTTAAATATAAGTTAATTGTTATAATTAGATCACGCAGGATCTTTCGAATGCATGATTATTTTAAAGTTGATAGATCAAGAGAATTTTCAATTGAACATTGCGTAGGAATCAGTTTTTCTGTATCCGACGAGACTTAGGCTACAATCAAATTACTAACATAATGACAAACGATTCCAGTCGTTTGTCATGCGATGTTTACTTCAACCGTTTTGTTTTCTCCGTCATATGGTTCTTGAATATTTCAATTTTAAATAAACTAAAGCGTTTTTCCACGAAGAAAATATCGCGCCTGTCTCGTTAATAGTAAAAATAATATATTTATCAGAAAAATAAATGTTGTCACAATGAGTTTTCATGGAAAAAAAACCTATTCAGGTAAATTTGTCATGCATATATTTCTTTTCACGTTGGGGAGTCAAACAAATATTATTACAATTGCGTATTTCGACCTTTCTTTTTTTCCATGACTCATTCTGCTCTCACGTTGGTGGTAACTATATTGCACAACCCGATGAATGATTCAATGTTTTTATAAAAACCCTGTGTAACCAGAAAAAAACCCTACAATCAAGTTTTTTTTTAATATTTTACATAGAAAATGTCTGCAGCACCCTCGTCGCAGTTTTTATGTCCTATAACTCATGAATTAATGAAAGATCCGGTCATCGATCCCGATGGGAATAGTTACGAACGAGAAGCAATTGAAAGTTGGCTTCAACGAAATGGCACATCGCCAATAACTCGAGCGCCTCTTGCAATCAAGGATCTTCGACCAAATCGTGCTCTCAAACAAACAATTGAAGAATATTGCACGGCCGTTCAAAATAAAAACAAATCAAAAAAAACTACTGCTGCCGCTGCTGCTGCTGAAGCGATGGACACTACTGAAAACGTTCGATATGACTTAACAGTATCAGCAAATTATGCTAATGGTTTTGTACATATTTCGATTTTGCCTCCACCTGATAAGACACGATCTCCATGTGATATTTGCTGTGTCGTTGATACATCGGGTTCGATGGCTGTTCAAGCAGAAATACAAAATAGTAATCAAGAGTTAGGTCTATCACAATTAGATTTAGTTAAACATGCCTTGAAAACAATCATACATTCACTTCAACCACAAGATCGTTTAGCACTTGTGTCATTTGCCAATAGTGCTACGGTTCTATTTGAATTAACTAAAATGGATGCTGATGGAAAGTCAAGTGCCTTGGCTGCATTGGCAAGATTAGAGGTTCGTTTTCGTTTTGTCAAAAATCTCACTGAAAATTGTCATATTCTTGTTTTGCTGTTCAGGATAATGGTCAAACAAATCTATGGGACGGTCTACGTAGTGGTTTAGAAGTACTTTCGAGAGGTCAACGAGCTGTCGGTAGTAATGCCGCATTGTTTCTTCTCACTGATGGTTGTCCAAATCTCGAACCACCACGTGGTCATTTGCCAACATTGGACAAACTGAAGAAAAAAACGAATTTTACCAGTACTATCAATACATTCGGATTCGGATATGAATTA
>ERZ778023.974-NODE-974-length-51429-cov-52.351267_pt1 | contig 51429 bp, 57 predicted proteins | sample MGYA00375753_ERZ778023 | MGnify/ENA primary metagenome ERZ778023 (study PRJEB29350, sample SAMN05389822) | bioreactor metagenome | isolation source: Ammonium sulfate bioreactor | place: South Africa: University of Cape Town | collected 2014-04-04 ... | reverse complement strand
ATTTAGTATATGCATTCAGGAAATGTTATTCATCGTGTAAGTCCAATTTTGATGTCTTACGTTTTTATTGTGTAATTAAATAGGATCTTAAACCTGTCAATATTGGCATAGATAAAGATTTAAATGTCTTTGTAAGTAAAATTTAATCTTGACTTTTAATGATGATTGTATTATACGTAGATCCTTGATTTTGGTTTGTCTCGTGTTTCATCTAAAGGTGTACAAACTGGTTATGTTTCTACGAGGTAAATGCATTTCTTACATCTGTATTAACTATTGGTATGAATTTCTAATCATAACAGATGGTGGCGTGCACCAGAAATCTATGTCAGCTGGGAGCACTATGATAAGAAACTTGATATATGGTCTGTTGGTTGTATTATGGCTGAATTAGTTTTATTAGAACCCATATTTCGTGGCAAAGATCATATTGATCAATTGAATAAAATATTTGCAGTTATCGGAACACCTCCAGCTGATGTTGTAAACGCAGTGTGCACAGGCAGTTCGTTTAAAAATTAAAAAAAACTTATCAAATTGATATTTTTTTAATCCGTATGTTCTTTTAAGACTGTGCAGACTATATCAATGGACTGTCGTCAAGAGATAAAGCAAATTATCAAGAATTGTTTGGTTTTAAATATGAAGAAGGATCTTCAACGCCTAAATCTGGTCTGTCTGCTCAAGGTAGAATGAAAAAAAAATGCATTTCACAATGATTTTATTTCGATCTTATGTGTTTTCGAACAGGTATTGATGTACTTGATAAATTATTACAATTTGATCCTCGACAACGTCCAAGTGCCGAAGAAATTTTAGGTAAATAATTAGTTTCATTGACATACGTACGTATATAGTTCGTATGATTTGTAGCGCATCCGTTTTTCAATAACTTACATGATTCGGAAGAGGAACCAACTGCTAAACCGCTACTCGACGAACATGACGATGCTAATCATAGTATCTCTACATGGAAAAGTATTGACGAACCGTAATGTTATTTGTTTCCACGTTTGATTGTTTTAGGCATTGTTTGGCAAATGGTTCAAGATTTTAAGCCACCATCTTGGATTGATGATGATGCATCGAATGATGCCAACTGATCAAATTACTTTCTAGAAAAAGAATGTTTTTTTTTCGTTGTGAAATAAATGTCATCTGCTTATTACTTTTTCTTACGAAATACAAACAAGATCTTTGACATTTTAGATAAAATTTTATTTCGTTTTTCTAATCTGTTACATGTATTTTATTCTAATATTATGTTTGTGAAGCATACCAATCAATATGACTCATAGTCAAGCAGATCAACAAGGCTGGCATACAATCGAAGTTGAAGGCCGACATTATACATTACCTAATCGATATCAAAATGCATTTTTTGCTGGACAAGGTACATTTGGTGCTGTAATGTAAGTTTATAACTTCATTAAACGAAGATTACATCAATGTTTATTTTTTATAATATAGAGGTGCAGAAGATATCGTATGTTTACATTTAAACTAGTAGATCTATTAACTCATTTATCTTGTTTAGATTTCAAAGAAAAAAGTTGCGATTAAAAAAATTCTTCAACCTTTTCTTGATCAAACGAATGCTTTACGTACTTATCGTGAATTGAAATTATTGACAGATCTCAATCATCCAGCAGCTTCAGTTTGTATTCCACTCTATCGACTGTGAAAATTTACTAATTGAGTTATAGGTTATTCAATTGTATGATGTGTTCACACCAGATAAAACTCTTCAAACTTTTCAAAATTTGTAGCTAAACTAAAAAAGTTTTTTTCCTTTTGTTAATATTCATTGATCTTCTATGAAATAGATATTTCGTGTTCAATTATGCAGATTTCAATCTTGACAAAATTATAAAAGATCAAGGACCATTTAATGAGAACTATATCAAACGTGTTATCTACTCGATTCTAGTTGGATTGAAGGTGCGAATTTTCCTATTAAATAGTTAAATAATATGAAACTGTTTTGATATTTAGTATATGCATTCAGGAAATGTTATTCATCGTGTAAGTCCAATTTTGATGTTTTGAGTTTTTATTGTGTAATTAAATAGGATCTCAAACCCGTCAATATTGGCATGAGTACAGATTTAAATGTCTTTGTAAGTAAAATTTAACCTTGACTTTGAATGATTATTGCATTATAGATTCTTGATTTTGGTTTGGCTCGTGTCTCTTCGAAAGGTATACAAACTGGTTATGTCGCTACCAAGTAAGTACATTTTGTGTATGTGTATCAGTTATTAATATGGATCTGTATTCATAATAGATGGTGGCGTGCACCAGAAATCTATGTCAACTGGGAGCACTATGATAAGAAACTTGATATATGGTCTGTTGGTTGTATTATGGCTGAATTAGTTTTATTAGAACCCATATTTCGTGGCAAAGATCATATTGATCAATTGAATAAAATATTTGCAGTTATCGGAACACCTCCAGCTGATGTTGTCAATGCAGTGTGCACAACAAGTTTGTTCGAAGAAAAATTGTAGTTTTACATGTTTTTTTCTAAATTTAAATACGATTTTAAGATTGTGCAGACTATATCAATGGATTGCCACGTGTAAATAAAGCAGATTATAAAGAATGGTTTGGTTATGAATACGAAGACTCGTCTCAAATACCTGTGTCTGGTCTCTCTGATCAAGGTAAAATGATAGTTAAATAGTTTAATGTCTGAATTTCTCTATCGACCATTCGAATAGGGATTGATTTACTTGATAAATTACTACAATTTGATCCTAGAAATCGTCCAACTGCCGAAGATGCTTTAGGTAAATAGGGAGTTTTATCGAAATTCATCATTAATTATTTGTAGCACATCCATTTTTCAATGATCTACGTCATGGAAACGTTGAACCAACAACGAATCCTTTGCACGACGAACATGATGATGCTGTTTATAATATTTCTACATGGAAAGGTATTTATAAATCACAGTCTTCTTCATTTATAAATTCAATTGCTTCAGATATTGTATGGAAAATGGTTCAAGAATTTAAGACACCATCTTGGGTTGGTGGTATTACACAAAATATGAGTACTGAAGTCTAAGTCAGCGTCGTTTAGTTTGTACTATCTGATAGTACTTTATTTTTAATCACGAACTAAATACGATCTGCTTTTTTATGTGTGCCATAAAAATCTCTGTTTTTAGATAAAACTACGTCATGTTCGTATCATTTCTTTTATTTGTATTGACTTTAACAAAAAAGAAATTTCCTTCTAATGCATAGAAATAAGTATGGGTTTGTTTGTCATCTACTGAGTTTTAATTGAGAATAAATTTAAGGATTTTATTTTGATGTTTTGTTATTTTCTTTTTTCTTGATTTAACATAAAGATTAATATGGCAAGCAATCAAACAGATCGAGAAGGTTGGCATACATATGAAGTTGGGGGTCGACTTTTTACACTACCTGATCGATATCAAAATCCCGTTAGGGTCGGACACGGTGGTTTTGGTGCTGTTATGTAAGTTGACTACTTCCTATCATTGATACATATTTTCTAACTGCTGTCTTTTATTATTTAGTAAAGCTGATGATCAAGTACGTTTGATATTAATATTGAAATCAACAATTGATAATCTATATTTAGGTAACAGGAAAAACAGTAGCAATTAAAAAACTTCATGCTCCGTTTCAAACAAACATTCATGCAAAACGATCTTACCGTGAACTGAGATTACTTATGTATCTTAATCATTCAGATGCACATGTGAGTATACATCATAGTTTTTCATTGCATCGTATTTATGAAATTCTTCTTCGTTATAGATCATACAATTATACCATGTTTTCACACCGGATATAGATGTTGAACATTTTCAAAATTTGTAAGTAATGAATGTATTAAGTTTTGGATAATATTGATAAATTCATTTTATAAATTAGATATTTCGTAACAAATTATGCTGAATTTAATCTAAATCAAATTATTCGACCAACTACCCCATTTGAAGAAGGTCATATTAAGCAAATTATTTACTCACTTCTCAGGGGTTTAAAAGTAAGTTATTCGTAATAATTCGTATTCATAATCTAATAATTCTTCAATTATTTAGTTCATGCATTCAGCAGGTATAGTTCATCGTGTAAGTTTTAAAAACAATTTTTCACAGATAGATCAATAGTTTTCTTTTCAAATAGGATTTAAAACCGGCAAATATTGGAGTGGACCGAGACGGAAATATCTATGTAGACTTTTGTCTTTGTTTGTAATCTTATTTTCAATCGAACGTTTTTTCTGTATAGATTCTTGATTTTGGTCTTGCACGTATTTTGACAGCTGATCCAACAACAGTCTATGTTACAACTCGGTATGATCGTTCTGTTTTTTTGTCTCTACAGCAAACATGTTCAAGTATCTTTGATTAGATGGTGGCGTGCACCCGAAGTTTGCATTAGTGAGGGACAATACAATGCAAACATTGATGTATGGGCAGTCGGTTGTATCATGGCGCAATTGGTTTGTTTACAAGCTATATTTCGTGGAAACGACAATCTCGATCAATTAGAGCAAATATTCGAGTTAACTGGCGTTCCTGATGTTGCAACATTGACGCAGATGGGTTGCACAGAAAGTATGAAAGAACTACTTGAATGATGTTGTTTTTTTTTATATTGAGAATCGTTCCATCAAGATGTACTTGCACGACTTCAACAATTACCAAATTATCCGCCACAAGATTTTAATGTACGTTTTGCACTTGGACATGAACATCCACGTGCCACAGCTCGAACTCAACTTACATCAGAAGGTACACAAACATATCGATGAATTTATTACATTTTATTTGGTTTTTTTTCAGGTATTCAATTCCTTCGATATTTGTTAGAAGTCGATCCTAGCAAACGTCCATCTGCAGCAGAAGCAATAGGTAAATATTTTCAAGCGGAAAAAGAGAAGAGAATTTTTTGTTTATTTCTACCTGTAGCTCACCCATATTTGACATCATTGCATGAACCAGTAGATGAGCCAGTTACGGAAGTACTCAACGATCCGCATTCAAATGAAAATCATTCCATTAATACATGGAAAAGTAAATTAACAATTTTTTATTTCGAAATATTTTCATTTTTTTGTTTAGATATTATTTGGACTATGGTCGAAGAGTTTTTACCACCTTCATGGATTACAGAAGACTCATCTGAAGATGAATAAAACAACATCAATTCTGCTCGTTTGCTTTTCCATCACTTTCCTATTCTCGAAATAAAATATTATTAATGTGGAAAAAAAAGAACATTTTTCTTTTTCTTTTTATTTCATTCTAACAAAATCTCAGCAAGTACTTAATTAATATGCAAATACAATGCGTTAAAGATCTACGCTGTGACAACAATTGAATGCGTGTAGCCATCGAGATAAAAGAATAATAAATTAAAATAGGATGCAAAAGAACCACAATATAAAACCATTGGCAAATCGTCAACCCAATGCTAATATCTAAAAGAGAAATTCTTTTGTCGACAGCAAAAAAAAAGCCGGGAACTAATGAAAGGCAATATTAATGAGAAAAGGCATAATCAAGCAGAAATATTCGTTATGATAAGAGTCAAACATATTATATGATATCATGAAGCTTAATTCAAGTGGAAATATGTGAATAGTCATTAGAAATTTTCATGATTATTCTCCTATCGAATTTTTGTTCGTGTTGTTTTTTCTCTTTCTTTCATTATATAGATGACACAGTGACCTAATTAATTAACTGATAGTTTAACGAATCGTATATTCATCCTTTGATATGGAAAATGTGGAAGCATGGTATGTATCAAAAGCGTAGATAATCAAATGATATTTTAGAAGATTAATTGACCTGTCATGCGGAATGAAATTTGAATCAGTCGGCATCGTTTATTCTATTGATAAATACTATAGATCGAGGAATTTTCTTTTCGTATTAGAAGAGAAAACAAATGATATCAAGTCATTTTTATAGATAATTATCGAAAGGTAAGATGATTATGTTTTCTCTTTTATTTCGATTAAATAGAATGATAATGAATATGTAATTATATACATTTATGCAAAAAAAGAAAGAAAGAAATCAATGTTCATTCTCAATTCAAATCACTCTTGATGTACAATCCATCCACTTTCTATACATTCCCATTTGATTTCTTTGTTGTTGTTATTGTTTGATTTATTTGCTTTTTCGATGAAGTTTAGGTGGTGTTATCTAAAGAAAAAAAAAAACAAAATGAAATAGAACGGTTGAAATTTAAGAAATCTAGATATTCATTCTTACGAAACTGTCTCGAATATTTAATCGTCGAGTTATATTAAGTAATGCCGATGTATCAAGCAGAACTTCTCCATATTGTCTTTCGTAGTCTCGTGGATTGACTTGCGGAATAAGTGCTTTGCTGTAATGTCGAACAACATTGACTTTCGGTTGTTCGTAGACGACAATAATTGTTCTTGTTGGCGTTCGTGTTGCATCAGCATATCGTCGAACCAGAGCTGTATCGTTGTCACTTGTTTTGACCATTTGTTTGTTTGCTTGAAAATCAACTGAGGGCAAACTTTGACTTTCATCGAGCTTTTATAGAACATTCAACATGTGATCTGTCATAGATGAGTAAAAATTGATATAGGTAATCAATAATCAATTAAATGAAAGAATACTGTTAAATCAAAGTCATTTATCTTTTTCTTAAGTGGTCTCTCTATTTAATGTAGTCATATGATGTTCTTACTCATATTTTTGATCGTATCTTTTGACATATTTTTTTTCTCTTCCACAATCGATTAACCAAAAATGTGACTCAGTGAAGAAGAATTTTTCTAGTTTAGGTTTCCCTTCAAGACTCTCCGTCGTCTTTATTGATCAATACGAATAACATTATAGTGAGAACAAGACACGAAAAAAAAAACCATTATAAGCGGTGAATGAAAAAGAAAGAAAGAGAGACACAAAAAAGAAAAACAAATGAAAAGCAATACATGAACAAACATTCTAGACAGAAGAAAAAAAAACAATGAGCTTAGAAACTTGTGTTTGTTTGTTGTTTGACGCGCACGGTAATCATACAGAAAAAAAAACCCAAAAGAAAAAAAAAAGAAAACAAAACAAATGAACTAAAGAGAAAGAGAAGAAAAGAGAAAAAAAAGAAGAAAAGCAAAGAATGAAAAACAATCACTCATCATCCGAATTTTGTTCCTCTCCGTCGTTACTTTCATCATTATTATTCGATTCATCAGCATTACGTAAAACAATTTCATCTTTGTAATTATAAAAATGAAAATCCGCTGTTGCCATATCGATAGCCCAACTGAATTTGTCTCGTTGAGTTTTCGAGTACACTTTTTCAATAGGTACCTTCCATTTTTTACACCTAAAACACAAATATTTTATCTTTTTCTCGAATAAATTTGTTCGAACTTACCAAGCAACACTAATACGTGGATCGAGATAGTTCAATTTCGATGTGCCAAGTGCAACGTCCTTATTTTCTTCACGATCAGTTGCTAGTACTTCGAGTTTTTTCAATGCCTCTTCGGTGCGTTTTAGTTTCTTTTCGGCTTGTTCGACTTTCTTTTGAGATGCTTGACTTTTCGAGTTCTTATATTCGGCTTTGGCACGTTTCAATTCGCTTTTTTGTTCGGCAACTTCAGCTTTTTTCGCATCGATCTAAACATTTTTCATTTTCCAAACTTTCGTCTCAACAAAGAAACAAACACAAAGTTTTTCTACCTTCGATTTCAATGTTTCCATGCTTTTGTTGAATGTTTTCGGAACTGAACGTTGATGATTACAAAGCAATGCCACCTCTCGATTGGCACGATTATACGCCAGGACTTTTTCGGGTACAGCAGCTTTTGCAATTGTTAGCTTATCGAGTTGATCTTGAAGTGTTTTCGACGCATTATATGTACGAAAGACTTTCGCTGTTAGACCTTCCATCAATTCGCTCAAATATTGATTGAGATCGGATGTCTATGCGAATGAAAAACAAAGATTTTAAACAGACCGAAATCAAGAAATTTACTGTTAGACGATCGAAGATATCGTCGCCTGGTTCCTTATTTTCCATAAATAATTTCAAATTCTTATATACACGTGGTTCGACACTGACACTATTGTTGTATCTGAAAGCGAATTCAATTGTTGTGCGTGTTGTGAATGATGAATTTCATTTTTACCTTATACTATCTTTACCAAGAAAGTCGAATTCAACAACATTGTCGCCGATGCCTTCGACTCGATCGAAGAGTTTAATGTGTTCGATTCGTAACGAACAACAACCGACGGTATCGGCTTCGTCTTGATCTTTTTCGTTGCCAACTCGAAGAGCGAGCTGAAAGGAAAGAAACAATGTTGATGGTTGGTAAAAACGAATTTTTTTTGTACTTTATCGATGAAATAAATTGCAACAGCACGTTGACGAATGCGCATTTCTTTGCTTTTCCAATCGGCTTGGTAGTTCGCGCGAATAGTGTCAATCGCTCGATGAAGTTTTCGAGCTTTTTCATACTTTTGCCAATCCCTTTCGCCCTAAAATTCACAATTATTCTTTCGCTTTTCTCAACTAAAAAAAAAACACCAACCTTAACCCGAGACGATGCGTTCAACATAATATATTTATTATTTCCTCGAATATTTTCCGTCCACATGACCAACCACGTGACTTTATTATCATGTCGAATTTCCTTCCATCGATGGCCTTCAGGTGGTTTGGGTACTTGAGCTTCTCGACCGATGTTAATAATAATATCTTCCGGTTGAATCCGTGTTTTTACACAGCCCATTTTCGGATGTTCACCTCGGCCTCGAAAGAGACCCGGTGGTTCGATTTTGTAGTTGCCCACTGACTGCTCATGCGTATCCCATAGACAATATCCGTAGGTTTTTCGGAGGCGTTCATTTTCTTCTTTCAATTGTTTCTTTTCTTCTTTGCTCATGTTCTTTCTCTGTTCACTTAGTTCTTTGAAATAATTCGCCACTTGAGTGAAATCACATTTTCGTATGTCTTTGATGAGCTCGCGTTCGGCCGGTGTCATTGCTTTACGCCAATCGGACATGAAATTTTGATTGAATGCCGGGCGAGATGTATAATCATGATCGAGCATACGAGCATAGAACGTCATGATTTCTTCGGCAGGATCTTTTAGTTTCACTTCAGCGCCATTGTAAAAGAATTTCACGTTATTTGGCAAAGATTCGTATGGAGGAGGAAAAAGTGGACCGTTGTGCTCGAGTGTCGTCCATTTACGACCATCGGAACAGACGGGTTCTTCCCACCATCGCCAAATACCTTTGACCTCTTTGCCCTTTCCTTTGCCAGTAGTCGTTTGTTTCGTTGGTGTTGATTTGACTGATTTTTTCGGTGTTACTTTTTCTTGTTTAACAACAGTTGGCGTTGGTTTTTTAACGGGAGTTGATGGTTTCTCTTTTTTGACAACCGGAGTCACTGGAGTCGGTTTTTTCTCGGCTTGATTCTTGGCTTTTTTCGCCTAAAATAAAACGTAAAATCGAATTTCAAAGATCAATGAACAAGAAAAACATACCAATGGAATATCATCATCGGATTCAGCAGTTTGGCTTTTGCGTTTTGGCGGCGATGGTTCGACTTTTGGTTCTTTTTTAATCACGATCGTCGTGTCTTTTTTCGTCGGTGTTGTTGTTATTGTTGTTGGTTCTTTTTTCACGACTGGTGTCGCCGATGAAGATTGTCCATTGACAACTGGTACTTTTTTAGCCTAATTAAACAAAAAAAAGACAAACATTAATCAATGAAAATGATTTTTGTTTATCGGAACACAATTTCTTTAAGAATCTCTTGTAAAACAAATGTTAATTTCATTCGATGAACGAAACAAAAAGAAAAATAAGGGCGCGCCCGAGAAAGAGTTTTTTCTCTGCTTACCAATGCTCGATTATCATCATCGGATTCGTCACTGCTCGATATAACACGAGGTTTACGTTTGATTGCTGGTGTTGTCGAATGGGAATCTTTTTTCAGCACGATTGTTGTTGATTTCGATGAATTTCCATTGGATGTATTATTATTGTTAACTTCCTTTTTCGTTGTTGTTGAGGAAATTTTTGTACTATTTGTTGACAAAGTTGATGATGGTGATTTCGAACTCGTCAAACTCGTCATTTAAGGATGATTTCGTATGTTTAACTTTTGAGTTTTGATAATTAAGACTAAAAACACAATCTATTCAATAAAGATAATTACGGATGTATGCACACGATGAACAAACGAACGAACGGATTGTTTGTGCGTGCGTGGGACTTTATTTTTTGTGAGACAGACAAGTTGTTCGATAAAAAAAAACATGAGTCACATATAAGAAAGGTGCCTTGTGGTGGTGCAATAACAAGATAATGTTGGGAAAATGTTTTTTCCGAATGAAAAAATTTCATTAATTTTCATTTTTTTTGAGAAATTATTCGAAATTGGAAATTATTTATCGACATTTGTTATAGATGTCGTTAGTACACATTCGTAGGCGAAGTACCGAAAAAAATTTAATCTTCTAAACGATGATTATGTATGCGACTGATATCAGGGGAAAATCAATCAAATAAAAAATTCAAATGAGACAGTTTTTGCTTCCGTATTAACTACCATTCAGCATAAACATAGTATTGTTATTCTGTTTTATTTTGTTGAATTAATGAATAAAATATAAGCATCAGTTGGTTAATTAGTCCGTTACTTAGTTGAATGAAATGTATTTTACTCTAATTTTTTTTTCTCTCTCTTAAGTATGAAGTGTTTTTAAAAGTTATTCGACTGATACTTGAGGGAAGTTAGATTTGTCGTCATAATTTTATTAGCAAATCATTTCCTCCGTAGAGATAAAAGAAAGATTCATACGATGATAGACAAATTAGAGAATCTCTTTTTTTTAATCATAGTAACATGATGATGTCGATGTTGTGTGAATCCATAAGGATACTAATGACGTTTTCTATCATTCATCTTTTTTTTTATTTTTTATCACGCACAAATAGAAGTATCGACGTTATTGTCAGTTGTCTATTCATATATGAATATTTTCGATTTCTAAAGAAATTTTTATTAACTACCGATGTATTCAAACAGGAAAATTACTAAGTAAAAAAAAAGAAGCAGACGATATAAAATTTTTTACAGATAGATACACATTTTTTTTATTATTTCAAGCTTTGACATATAGATGATAATAATAATAACGATTAAGTGTTCATATAGTTTTTTTTCTTTTTCAAAAAACACATATTATTTAGTTTGTACGAAACTGTCAATTAAAACGGATCTGCATTTGTTGTAATTTTGCCTTTTTTTTGTCTTATATGAGATTGTTGAGTTTTCCTTCGACACATTCTTTAAGTGGTACTTACAATTTAGAATGCTATTGAAAAAAGAAGTCAATGTAGTAGTAATAAACAAAAAAAAAGCAGCGAGATTTTTCTTATCGAAAAGTCGTTGTCCTAGTTCAGAGTCGTCCTGTTTTCTTTCGAATGTAATTTTCGATAAATAAATCTTGAGAGAAATCGTCAGAGGAAATACAGGTTTCGACGTAGAATCGACCCGTGCAGATATGCTAACGATTATTGTCCTTCTTTTTAATATAAGCCAATGGATAGATAATAGCGAAACGTTATACTGATCCTCCTACTGTTTGTCGACGTGCGTTTTATGTTTATATGCCGTAGGGACAGAAGAATTCGAGGTGGAAAAAGGAAAGAAAAAGCTCGGAGAAAACAGCAGTAATACTACTAAAAGAATACGTCATAAAGGTAAGAGAAAAAGAATTTGTTTCACATTTCTTATATCTTTTTCCACGAGGAATAATATCTCAATTTTCATATTTTTTTCTCATTCTTCTCTCAAGCACTCCATTATCGACTGAACATCTAGATTTAGAGACTAATACGAACCAAAGCTAATGATTAAATTTCTTGCTCTAATGTTCATCTCAAAATATCTATCTATCCACTGACGTATGTATATATATAGACCTAATATCTCTTTATCTTTCTTTTTTTCTGCTTTCTTGCCATATATCATCTCCTGTCTATCATTACGTTCGTTGACTTTTCGACAGTTGCCATCAAACAAGCCTATTATTAGCGGCCTAATATTATATAGTAAAGAGTACGACAAGAAAAAGCTGTTAGCTTTTTTATTTTTAAGACTGAAGTTTATTATTTCTAACATTTTTTTTTCTTCCTATACTTGTTTTGCCTTATTTAGTAATCAGATATTTTCTTTCGTTAATTGATCTGTCTTGCCGAATTAATCAAGGTAAGATTGATAAGAAAGTAAATAAGTAAAAAAGAAACAATTGTTTGATGGTTGTGATATGCGGAGAAAGCATAAAATAGGTAGTCGTCATTGGTAAAGAGAAAAAGAAACTGTAAGTATCATTAATAATAATCATGAGTGTGTTATGGTTATTCAAGCATATTTTATTATCGATTGTTAATTCATTGATAATTTCAGATAGATTCAATAGAATTATTTGAAAATCATGAAATAAAAACGTATCAATACAAACAAAATTTAACAGTATATCATGGATGCTCGATCATCGAATGTAACTATCGATGATTTAGTTATTGATCAATCAGCATTATTTGAAGCTATACGAAATTCATTTACACGCGATCCATTTGAACATTATCTCAATGGAATATGTGCTCTATTCTTTTGCATAATGGGTTGTGTTAGTAACGCATTAAGTTTTTCCGTACTCATACGTCGTACTATGCGTTTATCAACATATGTTTACTTAACTGGACTTTGTTTAAGTGATTTTACCACCTGTTTATTTCTCATACCTGGCTATATTCTCGATGCATTTCCATTGAAAGTCTTAGATTATGAATTACCACGTACATATACATACGCAAAATTACTTATTATAGCTCGTACGTAAAAAAAACGATATTTTCTTTCTCTCTCTCTCTTTGTCAGTTAATCGTAATTGTTTTTGTTATCTATTTAGAAGCGATTAGTATTACCGGTCGCGTTCTTAGTGTTCTACTCTGTGCCGCATTCACAATCGATCGATGGATAAGTACGTTTCTTTCGATTCAGAACAGATTCTCAAGGATTAATTTGCATGTAAATTTTCTTTTCTAGTGATATGTCGTCCATTCATCGGTCCACTTTATTGTACAATTAAAAATGCTCGACGTGTTACTCTGATTATATTTTTAATCGGTGTTTTTTATGCGATTCCATTACTTTACGAATTTGAACCGTACGAAGATCGAGGCCTATCAGAAATTCTTATTAATCATTATGGAAAGAAAATCTATCAATTAAAACTAAGTCAATTAGGACGAAATTCAATTTTTCGTTGGATTTACGTTTTAGTCAATTCAATCTTTGTCTATGTTATTCCATTGATTGCAATTGCTGTTCTAAATCGACAATTATTTCTTTCGATACGTGTGCTCGAACAACGTTCGGAAGAATACAATGCACCCCTACCAACGAAACAAGGTAAATAATCAAAATAAATAACTGTATATGTAGGTTAAATGGTTTCGGATAATGTACTTAAATGATCTTGTTTAATAAGACCTTGAGTGAAAATGTTTGCTGCTCGTTTTTCTCTTTTCAATGAAGATTTTACTCGAAACGATTATACTTAAATATTCATAACTCTTGGGAGTAGAACTCAGATATAAAGAAAAAGAAAGAAAGTTCTTGATTTATTTACATAATAGAGATATTATTTTAATTTTAAAGAAAAACAAAATATATCAATTAAACCTTTTTTTTTCTATCAGGTGTAACTGTAATGTTGTTAGCAACAACAATAATGCTTCTTGTTTTACGTTTACCATCGGCAACTGTTTGGATCATGTGGTTAATCAATGCAAAAATGTTTGTCAATGAAAAAGCACCATTTTATCTACGAAAATTTCAATCAATTGCTAATCTTTGCGCGACAATTAATGCTGCTACAACATTCATACCATTTATTATCTACGGAGCTAAATTTCGTTCGGAATTTACACGTATCTATTGTTGTTTATTTAAAAATAGATTTGATAAAACACGTAGCACGCAACAATCAGAACAACGACAACAATTAGAACAATTCTTACCTAATCGAACACAAATAAGTGAAGCAAATATAACGAATTATAAATCATTAAATGGTCATGATTCAATACCATCAACAAGAATATCGAATATATCATATTCTCCCATGAAAAATCGTTCATCTCAACAGCAAACGAAACGATATTCGTATGATGCTGAACATGATTTAATGATGACACATGCAAAACAGAATCGATTAGGTTCTCGACCAAATCAAATATCGATTCGAGAAGATGATTGTCTCGATAATCATCATGATGATAAAACCGGATCATTGGCAAGATCATATTTCGATTGGTTTAAAAATCTATTTGGCTTCAATTAAATCGATATTATAGTCGTATTATGATGTTTTTCTTTCTTATCGGTGAATTGTTTAATTCTTTTTTTTTCTTTGTACGTAAAAATGTTTTCACGTCACGTTGTTTTTTTTTGCTCAAAATCTACTGAGTATATTATTTGTATAGATATTTCAAATTGATCATTATTTCTTTTTTGTAATAAATAACTAAACAAACTTCAACAGATAGGAAATGTTTTTGATATTTAATATGACATCTAATTAACAAGAAAAGATTGACAATACGTTCGGAAAACACGAAAATAAATGACTATTATATACCCATTAATCTATAGGTCTGACATAAGATGCGTACTTTGTATCTTTTTGATTTATTATTGTCTGATTCGAGTTCTTTTTACTTATGAAAAAAAAAGAATATCATATGAATGAATGAAATAATTTATAGAAAAAGAAATTCTTTACAATAGATAATTGAAATTGCGTTGCTATGTAATTAACGGGTGCTATGAGACTGGATTAGTCTACGATTGTTCAAAGGCTGGAATTAAGTTGTCTTTGTGTTATTCTTAGAAATTTATTAAAGAGTATAAAACGAAAGAGAATGCATTTAAAACATTGTTGTTGAAACTAACAGAATGAAAATGAAATTGCGATTGCGAAGAAAAATAAAATGTTTTTTTTTAAAGAATTTAATCGTATGAATCAAACGATTGTTTGCTCTTTTTGCATAGTTCACGAAAATTGAAGTAAGAGAGTAAAAGAACGAGAAATATAGAAGCAAAATGCATTCATTTAGTAATCATATCGATAGAAGAATGTCGCAAGACAAAAAACGTCGAAAAAAGAAACATCACAAGAAGAAATCCGATGAACAAAGTGGTGAAAGACCACAAAGTCGATTATTTACAGAAGCAGACGCGAATTCAGTTGAAACATCAGGATATACAGTAGGTCATGGTGCACCACAAACAAATAAACTAGTTCCAGACAATGTAATACCAACTGGTGTTGGTAAGCTTCTCTTTTGTTTTCTCAAGTAAAAATTAAAAATAAAATTTGTTCGCAAAATTTTAGTTGCTATTGATGAATCTGTTAAACTTTCAACATCTCCATTAAAGACAAATCGTAATCAACCAGATAAAAAGCCAAATACTATATTTAGATCAAAAGAAAATGTTCATTTACCGCCTATCTCTCAATATCATTATCCATCATATTGGAATCAGCCATTTCAAGACCAACTCGTTTATTCCTATCCAATTTACGATGAACAGTATCTACCTGTTAATTTTCATAATGATCATCATGGCCATCATCATCATCATCATCATAATCATAATCATAATCATCATCAACATCATAGTCATCATCACCATGAACATCAACATCATGGTCATCAAAAATATCATCATCATCATCATCGTCATCGTAAACATAGAGCAGAAGTCGAAACATACGATCCTCGCTGGTGGTATATGCCTGTTAATTCAGTTCATCGACCAAAACAATTGTCATCTCCTTCTGAATATCAGTATCAATACTCGCCACCTAAATGGTACGAATTGCCTAACCGACAGAATGGAGTTGTAATTAAGATGTCAGAATTGCGTCCATCGCATGACAAATACACAAACTGTCGATGTGAAGTATGCAGTCCATCGAGAGAACCACCACGCGGTTCAAGATGGGTTGCTTATACTTAATATATCGATTAATTTTTATTTAGTTCGAAAAAAAGATTTAGTTACGTGCTATGATCTTTTTTTTATGTCCGAAAATTTAATAATAACAATACTATTATTTTATTAACTGTTCAAAAGCGAAAAGACACTGTAAATTGTTTGCTTTTCCTTTCTGTTTATTTAAAAAAGAAACATCTACTTCTGTTAGATGTTGTCAACACCAATGACATAAAACTTGTTGATTGCATTCAAACAAAAAAAAGGCTTCTGTTGCTATTGACGCAATTTCAACAAACGTCATTGTTTGTTCTGTAACGTTGGTGTTTTTTTTCTTAATAAGAATATCAAATCTTTTAATGAACATAAACATAGCGCCAAGAAACATATGACCTTAACATTTTTCTTCAGAAGAAAACAAAACGAATGACTTCTCTACCTTCGATACCAATAACATCATCATCATCGAGTACAATTATTCATCTTCCAGCTTCGCCTATACCACCATTGCAACCTATTTATCGTACAGATTCTTTTGATAATGAAATAGGAAATTCAAAGGATGGTGGAATATTTTTATTCGAAACCGAACGTCATCTTGCTTATACAAATAAATATATTTGTACTTTGTATACTGTGTGTATTTTCGGCTGTTGGATATGCACAATTCCATCAATTATAGCAACTATCTACGCTAGACAAGCGACGAAAAATAATGAGATAACACGAGCTAAAGTTATGTTTAATATAGCATTTATTCTATCGTTTCTAGGTTTAGTTTTCTTTTCTGTACAAGCCGGTTATCTAACATGGTTCATACGTTATCTTCTTCATAGATTAATAAAGCAATAAAATGTTCACATTTTATCTGGTTATTCATAGACAACGGAAAGTACCCTAAATTAGATTCCTATAAGAGACAGTAGAGATCATTCGCATCATGTCACATACATATTTTTAAATAATAGAATACCTCGAAGAAAACATGAACCTCGGTCTTTCTTTATCGAATATGTCTGCCGAGTTTCCTCAAGGAAATAATGGGAAACTCGCTAGATTTCATCGTAACAAAATGATCAAGCTTTTAAAAAATTATTTCAAATGGTATCGTTTTATAGAATGAATTTCATCATTGTTGTGGATGACTTAGCTTTTGTCTATGTTTTCTAATAAATACAAAGCAACACCTCGTCATTCATCATCACTTATTAATTAAATTTTGAGGACAACATTTCTCTTTTATTATTCTTATGTTGTTAATTAACAGTTGATTATAAATGAGTTTAGGATGTATTGTTTTTCTTCACCTCTCATCGTGTGACTAAATATATTTATTAGCATGAAATAGCACCTTAACTTGAAAGGAGTTCAAGTGAATAATAGACTTGTAGTTAAAAAATATTTAGAAAAAAAACATTTTATCTGAAAAAGACATAGACTAATTGAATAAATAATGCCAATTTTCTCAACTATAATCGTGTGTTATGAACTTGAATCGATGCGTATATTTGATTGAATAAAACCAGTCTATCGATAAATAAGTCACACGAGACTATTGGCACGCCTATGTTGACGTTCGAAGTCTATCTAACAAAAAAAAAATGTCGCAAAATCCATTCGATTTTTTCAGTCATTCTTGTTTGTCTTATTGAATAGTTTGTTCTCTGATAATCCGAATAGAAGTAAAAGGAAGAACAGCTAATTCAATGATAGTTCTCGACAATTTTTCTTCGATTTCGTATTCTTTATTAATAATTTCAAAGATAAAGAAGAAAGAACGAGCGCGAGATACAAGTGTGATAAACGAATACACACACCAAGATTTATAATTTATTGTGTAAACTCATTGCCGGGAAAAGAAGAAGAAGAAGAAGAAGAGGACGATGAAAAAGATAGTTTATAATTGTTAATTTAAATTTCGTCGTCTACGTTTACCCATAAGTAACATACGACTTCGTACGCAATCGGCATATTCTTGACCACGGCCACTAGCTGGCATTCGATTGCATGGTTTTAAGATTTGTTCCAAATCAGTTGCTTTTCTTAAAACAAAATGATGATCATCATTTGATTCATCATTTTGAAACGAATCGATGGGTTGTTGTAATTCTGTTGGATAATCTTGCATATCATTATTAAAATTGTCGAGAAGTTGATTTGGTGTGGACATAACCAGTAATGGTACAGTCAAAGCGATGCAAACGCAAACAAGTACTGAAAATTGGATGCTCATTATTTTGGAATTCTTTGAGTTTTGTTGATTTTATGAATCCTACGTAATCTAGAACTGATAAAAGAGAACTAAAAACAAAAATAACAAAAATTTATTATTGACCTAGCCTTTGATCTACTCGTTTTTGTTTCATCCTCTCACTCTCATCAACTAAAATGTAACCAAACTCAAATAGTTGGATAGTATTTCTAGTATGAATGATGAAAACAAGATCTGAGTTCTATTTTTTTTTGCATCCTTTCATGAGAAAAAAAACATCAAATAAATAACAGTTTAATTAGGCAAATCGATGATGAAATTGACTTTTAGGAACTTTTTCGGGTAAGTCACATACTCAAACATGTAATTACCGTATATCATTGAACCGAATGAATGAAATACAAATGATCATAAATAAGGTTGAAGTAGACAAGAGTCAAAAAGAGAAAACAAGAGAATAATACGCTATTCTCTAAAGGATAATTCCCGAATATAATAGAGAGAGAGAAAGAGAAAAACAACTAAGGTAAGATGATTAGTATTTTTGCGTGTTATTTTTTTAAATGTTAACATATACGAGTGAATAGCAGACAATAGATCCGCCACCTTTCTGTTTCTTTTCTGCCAGATTAACTGACTCGTTCTTTTTTCTTCTCTATAATGGATGTCAATAGTCTCGGATAGAAAAACTCATTCGATCTTTCTAGATTATATTAGAGAGTTTACGAGTTCGATAGAAAATCATTTTTTCTTTGCACTTATCGTTTAATAGTTTTATAATAGCAGATGACAAAACAGCAAAGACTATGAAAATATATAATGTTATCTCATATAGAATTTGATGAGTTTGCCCAAGGGATAGGAAAAGAAAAGCATGAGAAACAAAAAACGACTGTCACGAGTCATTTGCATTTACTGAACATTTTTTTATATTAAAATTCCAAATGGATATAATACAGATACGAGAGAAAAATTCTCTATTTGTCATCGTTTTCTATTGTATATGAAAACTAGTTGGTTCCACTATTGTATCGGTGTAAATCAGCTAGTTGTATAAATAGATTTTCAATCAATAATAAACGTGATCGACCATTTAATTCATCATTGATAGAAAAATAAAAATATTGTTCATTTTGTTTGTTATATGTTGTTAATGTTTCGGAAATTAGACTACCTTGAGATTTATGTTCACTACAAGTCCAAATAACAATCGTTTGGTAATCAACAAGTGAACTTGTATTCGATAATTTCCATGTACGATTAAATGTGAATTGATTTGGTAAATTCAAAGATATTTTACTTAATGAATGTGAATCGTATGTTGGTAAATGATTGAGAATAAATTCTGATGCACCGAGAACAGTCGGAATTTTTATGTTTGACGATGAATTCTTTTGTAAATATTCAATCGTTTCTAATCCAATAATTCCTGATGCTGTATGATGACCATGAGATTCGCTATGTGGTAACATAATCAACATAATATCATAACCATTTGTACCATTACCATTGGTAATCGTTTGTAATAATTGTTGACGAACAATATCTTTATTCCATTGTTCAGCGAAGACAACATCAACATTTCGATCGTATTTTAAATCTAATTGATCGTAGAAGAAAATTTTTCGTATGCCTAATATATTTGCACTAGATAACAGTTCTTGTTTACGTATTCGTGGTAGATGTTGTCTACCGATATGTTCAATAGATAATTGAAGATTGTTATATAAAGATTCGGATGATGCTGAATGTCGAAAACCACCTTCACCATTTGTTATACAAACAAGATCAACAATAGCATTTACTTTATGTGTTAACGCATGAAGAAAACCAGCTTGAAGAGTTTCATCGTCTGGATGTGCAATTACTGTGAGAACAGCTAATGACGAATTCATTTGAATTTTTTTTGTGTCGTTTTGTAAATGTGATATATTTATTTTACATGAGTCTTATCTCAATAGTAACAGATAAAAAGAAACGAGTAAATTGCTTGGCTGATTAGCTATGAGTTTTTTCTTTTATTTTTCAAAAAACAAACAAACAAACAAACAAAACAAGATCTTATAGAGCACCACGCATAATCGCATTTTCAATAGCAATATTGAGTGTATCACGTGCACATTCATGAATATATCGATACTGTTGTTCAGTTTGAATGAGACCTGAACGTTGTCGTCGACATTCTTTAGCCATTGTAAAAATATCTAATGATCTACCACGTATCATTTTAATAATTAATAAACTAGTTAAAACTGTGCATCCTGTTCGTCCGACACCTGTATTACAATGAATGAGCAATGGTACTTCGTTGGTTTGATATGAATGTGCAAGATGAATAAGACTGAGAAATGAATGTGTATCCGATGGAATTTTATCGTCAAGTGGCCATTTTGTATATGTAAGAAATATAACTGAATGTTCTTGTTTAGGTTTTGGTTGTTCGTTTATTGTGATAACGAATTCTTTGATCTCGATTTCACTATTTAATACACGTTGCTTGATTAAAGTTACTGATAAACTAAAATATTCAATTAAATACCTTGAAGAACAGAGAACTTCGATCTTACAATGGTGACAATGTCATGGTTGATCTGAGACTCGCTGGCCAATAGTTTGGACATTTCATTTTCTTTAAATCTTGATCACTAAAAATTCCTACAATACATTTCACACCTTGTTCGACAATCATCTGCCAAAAGTCATCTAAATGCGCATAGTTTTTTTTTAGTTTGAATTGAAATTTAAAAAAAAGTCAACGAACTGATGCTGTCGGATACTGGTGGCGGACATATGATATATTTCATAGATTTTTCTCCGATAGGTATTGCAATATGACTGGCATTGATATAATCTGGTTTAGTTGAGAGAACAACGCGATTGAAATCGTAGGGTACAATATTTTGAAAACGATTTAACGTTTTATTTTCGGTTTGTATAGCTACTGATGATAATTCGATGGGTTCATGTTCATTAATCGTTTTCAATGCCTAGACAGTGAAAGTTTTCTTTGATTTTCAAGATAGTTAAATGAAGACTAACGCGAAATTCTTCTAAATATTCATTGGAATCAAGTTTCATTTCGATTTCACGTGATTCATCCATTAGACTAGCCGTGTCCATCGTAATAGCTGGTGTACCAATCTTTTCAATTAATTGCATAGTTAAATTTTCGACTTTTTCAGCTACACCTGCATTTAACACTAAAGTTTCATTGGCTGCTGCTTTCTATAATAAAATTTCACAAGAAATACGTAACACGAATATTATCAATTTGATTTACTTGATAGTATTGTGTTCGTTTAGTAATATCACCCGCTTGTGAAGCTAAAAAAGACAGAAAAGAAATGAAGAACACAAATGATGAGTATTTCTTTGGTTACATGTGGGTGGTTTTAACTCTGTAGTTGTCGTTGATGCTGGTGGTGGTTGTTCCGGTGATCGAGGAGTCACTGGTGATGGCTTTTTCTTATCAGTTGTATCTTCATCGGGCTGTTTATTGATTATTGGAGATTCCTTTTCTTTTTCTTTAATGACTTCTTTGTGTTCTGGCTGTACATCAAGTGAAGTAGGAAGTACAGGTCGACCTGCTTGTTCTATAAGTGCTTGCAATGCTCCACCTGCGGGCAGATTTGCTGCTGTTGTTGTTGTTGTTGTCGGCTTATCGAGTTTGGTTATAGGTGCTAGTTTGGGTTTTTCACGTGGTATTAATTTTTCAATAGCTGATTCACGATTTTTCGTTTCATCATGTGCCTAAATATTTCATAAGAATCTTTTTTTATATAAAGTCATTTGTTTTTTTTACTGGTGCCATATCTTTTTCTGTAATAATATTATCTTTATTGGCATTCGAAACATCAGAAATAGCTCTAAATATATCCATAAAATAAGTTTTGATATTCAAAATAGAAATAAATAAATAAAATACCTGGCAACAAGAAGATTAACTCCTTTTTTAGTTGTTGCCTTCAATGTTTCAACGACTTCTCGATATGTCATTTGACTTGTATTTTGATCGTTAATACATATTAATCGATCATCAATACGTAATCGTCCATCTTTTTCAGCAATTCCATTTGGCTGAAGTGCACATATAAATATTCCACCACGATGTTGTTCCGGATCGATTTGACTAAGTCCAATACCGTACGTTCCTTGGGGAGATTTAGGTAATGTGATTTGAAGTTTTTCGTATTGCTTTAAAGTAAGAAATTGAAATTCTTATTTATTAACCATTTTGTCTTACCACTGGCTCCGAAAGGAACTCAGATTTAATAGATTTCGAAGGTATAACAGGTGATGGTGGTGCTGAATTGCTCGTTCCCGATTGATCCTAGATGAACACAATTCAAAAATTAGTATAAGTTTTTTCTTGACATGCTTATCAAATACACTCGCACACATGTTATCATTGTTAACGATTACAAAGTCAAACGTAATGCACATCGATGTGACAAAAGAGAAACTCAATGACATGCGAAAGTGTTTCACAAAACGAGAGAGAGAGAGAATAGAGAGCGAGAAAATTGACACTCTCTAACTCACACCAACGCTCATGGATGCATGTGATGCATTTTGCAATTGTCGACATTTTTCTTTTGCATGTACGATTTCGTCAATACGTGGCCGATAGATAACGAAAGGTACGGGACCTGTTGGCGAATAACGAAGACGTGCAACAAGATCTCGATGAGTTATTGTTTGACAATCGAAATCGGCTATCGATAGAATTCGATCCCAATGTTTCAAGCCAGCTGATAGAGCTGGTTCACGTAAAACCGATCGTATATGCGGATAGCCGATCGATGTTGAACCGGCTGATAATGTAAAACCAAAACCACTATCTTTTTCTTTGTTCATTATCACTGCAAACACCTATTATGTGTTTCAATAAGCGTTTTCGAATTATGGCAATGACAGTTAGAATTATTGAGAAAGAAAAGAAGAGAGAGATGAGAAAATGAAAACACTAAAATCACTGAATTTTCTTATTTTTCAGTGAGATTTGTTTTTCTTTCTCTTCGAAGTCAATTAGAGTAAAGCTTAGATTAATGTTTAACAAAAAGTCGACCGTTACCTCTCCACGTTTGATTTTATTCGAAACATTTGGTAGGAGACGTTTGTGACCAGGTGATTTCGGTGGTAAATTACGAAAAGCACTATCAGGTCGATTTGACTGACTCTCATCACTCGCTCGTCGTATCTAAATAAATTCATTTCGATCTCAAATTAACATAGAATTGCAAATCGTTTTTACTAAATAATCACGATATTCTTGACGATCAGGTCGACAAACAAGTAGCTTTATGTCTCGTGTCGAATCACCAATAATTGAAGGAACATCCTAATAAGATTCGAATTCTTATTCTATTTGAAATAAGAAAATTGTTTCTACTCGAATATTTCGATTGTACATCGGAATATCATTGATAGATAAAATGATATCTCCAACTTTCAATTGTCGAGATAGAGCAGCTGGTTGATTTGGATAGATATCGATGACTTCAATCGGTTTATTCTCCGATATTCCACCGCCGAGACTAAGACCTAGACCATTTTGATCTCGTTGTAGATTCACTTCGAATGTATTTTCTACGAAATTCAATTCATTTCTATAGACATTTTTTGTTTTTTAATGATGAATACCTGATCGAACAAATGGATAGTTCTCATTGGTTGCTGATGATGAACGTGATGTATTGGGAAAGATAAGACGTTGAACTAGTAAATGACATTTTGGTCCTGTTGCAGCACGAAATAGATCGACGGCTTCGGAATGTGTTACTCGAGCTAATGATGAACCATTGACTTCTAAGATTTTATCACCTTCCATTAGTAAATTTGATCTTGCAGCTGCACCATCAGATGTTATACTTTTTATATAAACACCATGATCTTCAATTTCAGAATCCAAACCTCCCTTATAAAATCCAACAAATTCACTTTATATCAATCAATTAATTGAATCACTTACAACAACGAGAAATCCAAGACTTTGATGTCCTAATTTATCAATTGTCACAGGAAAAACAGCACTTTTAATATCATGTGAACTCGATAGATCCGATGCTTGTGTACGAATACTTTCATTTGATAAAAGTCGTTTCGGTGGCAACGTATTCGAATGATTATTTTCCGGTGGCCATGTTGTCTACGAATATTTCCGAACAGAATTATTTTTTGTTTAAACATAAAAATTTCATCTATTCCATACCGAGAGAATATTCGATGGACGATTTGCATTTGCATCGACACTCATTGGTCGTCTTGTGAAATCTCTTCGATTGAATGTCGAATTATCATATCGAGATAATTTCAATCGACATGGATTTCTTAATAAACTAAGAGCATCAGCAACTTCTTGTACAGTCATACCATTCACGCTTTTTCCATTGTACGACAAAAGCCGATCGCCTAGATTATTGAAATTATTGCTTTATTTTGTTTCTTTCTCACGAACCTGTTTGTATTTTTCCTGATCTTGCCGCACTGCCATCAAATGGATGAACAGATTTAATAAATATGCCTGCATTCGAATCACCCATCAACGACATTCCTAAGCTATTATTGTTATCTTTGTATAGATCGACTTCGTAGACATTGCTTGCATTTCTAGATAAAGTCATTCTGAATGAATTCTATGATTTCATTTCAAATATTTTACTTGTTCAATGTGTCGATATTTTCTTGTGAATGTGATCGATTATGATTTGGCTAGTAGATTCAAAAGAGATTCGTTCATTTCGAAAGAAATCCTATTCTATCTTACATTGAAATCAATACTATCACCGTCAGAACTATTTCTTATGAACTCAACTGAACAAACAAACAAAAAAATATTTGTCTTGTTTTAATAAAATCAAAGATTTACCATCATTTATTGGTTCATTTAATAAACTATACCGACTATTATGTCTTAGTAGTAATGATTTCGTATATGTATAAGTATCGTAACATAATTCAAATAGATATTTTCCTCTACAATGATTTGTTTCGATTGGAATTTGGCAAGAGAAAAATGAAAAATTTGATTACTTTTTACTATTATTCGTGAGATATTTAATTTTTCCGTCGGTAGTAATTTGTCGTTTTAATATAATTGAAAATGATTTTTTATCATAAGCAATTCGTTCGATTTGATCCCAATCATAAGTGGATTTCGTATTTCGTTGTCGATTTTTAATACGCCATATTGTTATATCTCGTAAACGAATGCCAACAAGATAGATATCATCATCTTTATATAATTTATACATATGATAACCGTAATCATCTTCATTACAAAAAAAAAGTATATTTTCAATTTTCTTTTTAATAAATCTTATTTACCTAATTGCATAATATTTTCAACAAACATTCGTTCAGCCTGTACATCATTTAATTCGGCATAAAATCGTTGTCTTTCAAGAATTTCTCGTCGTAAATTGGAACTACCGTACTAAAAAAACAAAGATTGTCTTGTTTTATTCGTTCATTGAAATCTTTACAGAATTAATTAAATCATTCGATGCATAATGTTCAACAATAAAATCTGTTGGATATTGATCATCAGTCGTCGCATCACCATATTCAGCTTGAAAAGCTAATGATGCAAATGAAATTTTTTGTTCATTTGTTAATTGAAACATATCAGCTAGAATCATTTGTCGAAATTGAAGATAGAAAAAGTGTTGTGTTAAAAAATGCCTATAAGAGACAAACAAAAAAAGTCGAAAAATAAAGTTTTATTTGATGTTCAACCTGAGTAGAGCGATATCATTGACAAAATATTTTATTTTCAATTGCATAACGAATGTTGTTTGACCGAGTTTCCATTTCGAATCATGGATTAACTTCGAAACTTTTAAATCCATCGAAGGAAAACAATATTCACTATCTAAAGAAAGTTAACAATTGATTTAACACTAATAAAAAAATACTACGATTCATCTACTAATAAGAATAGCAAGACCGAATAGATTGTGTTCGATAAGATCGACATAGGATAGGATTGTTTCATGAATAACACGCACGGTTGCATCGGGTTTACAGCCAACTTGTACACGATTATTATTTGGAAGGAGTACAATTACATTACAAATGCATTCCGCTGAATTCTAAAGAAAAGAAAATATTATTATTAATATAACTGAATTCGACATTCAGCTTACCTGAGTAGGAACAGTAATTTTTTCAACTTTACTATTAGGTTTCAGAACGAATTCAGGACCGACTTGTTTCTATTTTAATAAAAACAAAGTAAAAACAATAGTTTATGTGTGTTTTTTTGTTCATTTTGAATGTTAAAGCCTAATCCCTAAGCTGTGTGCGCGATGCCTTTCGGGTGGAAAACATAGAACATAAACTCATTTGATTATTTAAAATACTAATTTATGCGAAAATAATGAATATCATGTTCTGTATTTTTTTTCTCGTTGAAAAATTATATAAAAGCAGCAGTAGACGAAATTCAGTGTTCTACTTTACCATTAATGTTAGAGTTGACTAATTTGAACAAATTCAAGAACAAGTGAAATTAAAGACACACAAAATATTTTCTATTTACTCGAAAAAGAGATTTTCGTCGTCGTTTTCGGTAGACTGAACTGTTTAATGATGTATTCATATCGAATAATGATGACTGATTCGTTGTATCAATACTAAAACATGACGTGAGATATGAATCATTCATTGATTTGTTTGATTAGTTCTTCAAACAACATACAAAGCTGCCGGTGTTAGATCGGGCATACTTGTCGATGGTTTGCGATTTATTGTTGTTAATTCTTTATTTGGTGAGATATTTTCTGGTTCGATAAAAATCATAGCTAAGTAAAAAAGAAGAAGCGAGAGATACTTTTCGAAATCAAATCAAAAATTCGACATACGAAGTCTTCGTTTTGCTTTTAAACGTTCTCTCAATTGTAATAATTTGACTGTATCTTCACTGGATAAATTCTCCGGTAGATTTAAATGAGCTCTTAGTTGTTCTAATTTTCTTTTTTTATTTAATAAACGTTTGCCCATTGTTATAAATTCAGTATCATTTTCAAATACATCAAATAAATCTTCAATAGCCGAACGTGAATTGAATTGTGAATGACTATTCGATAGATTGAGTTGAGTTGGTACCGGTGGTAGATTTCGTCGTGAACTCATCGTTGAATGATCGTCGTATGGATCAATAGCTTGATCAAGTAAACGTATAACGTGTTCGTCAGTGAGCTCCTAATTTGAAAGAGAAAAGAGAAGAGAGAAAAAAACACAGAAAATCTTATCAATGTCTCATTTTTGTATCAGATGTATAGTCGAAGGTCATCTGTTGACAATTGAGGAAAAGAGTGAGAGAAATAGATGATGTATACATAAGATTAGGTAAACAAGCTTCTGTCTTTCATTTTCTTTCTCTTCGATTCTTTTTTTTCTTTTTGCTAACGAATTATTGTATGTACTTTATATATGCATGTGCAAAACAACTTAAAAAACAAGCAGTAAAAAAAGAAATGAAAATTTTAAAGTAGCAATCGATGTAACAGCTGGCAATGGTCTGAATGAATTTTTAGACATGGCAATAGCGCAAGTCAAAACGATGAGAAAGAAAGAAAAACGCGAAAATGAATGAATGTTTGTGAGTAACATCGATTCAGATTTCACAAAATGCGAAAGAACAAAGAATACTACGCGACTTTTTTTTCATTCACATTTGAACGATAGATATGTAGATACGTATATCCACACACACACACACACACACACACGCCGAAGCCTTGATTTATGTTCAATAAGGGATTTGTTTATGATGTCATTCATCGAGAGAGAGAGAGAGAAAAATTGGTAACATGTAGATGCATATAATTTTCAAGGGTTTCATGTTAATGAGGAAGAATGAAATGAGAACGCGAGAGCGAGATAAAGTCTTGTGGCTTTATCTAAAAAAAAATTTGTTAAACATCTGTTCATTACCATCGATGAATCATTATTGGTAAGACTACCATAACTTGAATAAATACTTTTACGTTGACTATCAATACTTCCATTATATGACCATCGTCGACTATCATTATAGTAGAAAGACATTATTTATTCTTACTAAAATAATTCTAAAAGAAAATTGGATTTATGAAGCTAGAAAATTGTTTATTTTCATTTTTTCGAATTGAACCTTTTGAAAGGTATCTTTTCAACTAGTTTTATTATTATGCAGTAATTCCAAACAATCATTCAATTCGATTGGTTGAGTTTAACCATTAGTATGAATGTAACTATGTAACGAACTCTTTTTTGACGAAGAACGTTATATAACTTCTGTTAAAATACGAAATGTAAATGTTTCATACAATTGTCAAGAATATTTCGATTGAACAGATACAAACGACCCCTTTCGAAACTGAAATCAGTCAACTGATGTCTGTTTGTTTGTTTTCAAGTCACTCTAACACTTTCGTATAATGGCATAAGTGTTGTTCTCACCCTCGAAAAAACACTCGTTATGTTGTTTTCTATTAAGTATTTTAATTAAACAAACATGTTTTTGACATGAATTCAAAATGTTCTTTTAAATATAATATTTCAATTACAAATAATCGACTTCCTTTGTAATGTTTCGTTGAAATTCGATATGACTCACTCGAAACGACTTTTTCATCGAAAAAAAACGAATTTATAACTATTAGTTTATTTTTGTGAATCATGTACAGTAAAATATTATTGATATCAGTACTGGGTTTTTGCCCATTTTCCAACAATCTTTTTCGTATACAGAAATTTGAAAAATGTGTATATCATTGGTGTTTTAACCAATAGGTTTTTTCCACAGGCTGAAAAACGATAACATCGTATACTTTAATGTCAGAAGAAAAAAACAACAAGCTTGATGAATGTTGTTTTTTTTCTCTTTTATTGGTAGCTTTTTTCTGTTCTGTATTGCTCTTTGGTTACTATAAAAACATAGGCAAATATTTTTTCCCCAGTATAGTTGAGAGCAGAGTGGGGAAAACGGAGTCTACAATATTTAGGGGTGTTTCGAAAAAAAACTATGGATATTTGGGTTAAAAATTGAAATCTTGGCAACGGCATTCAAAAGTCCTGTAGAAAAATGTAAGTATAAGTAAGATGGGGACGGTCTTAGAATGCTCTAAATGAGTCACCTTGCAACTTGATGACGTAATATATACGCATATGTTTTTAATAGAAGAATTACGAAAATTCTTGAAAATGAGTGAATAACTGGGAAAATATCTAATCATTTGAGTGCGGGCGAATAGTTAGTATATATAAGTGTGTCTAATAGACTTTATGAATATTATGAGTATAGACATAGACATTATTTATTTTAAGGTTTCAATAATGCATACGCATGGATACCAAAACAGTGTGCTCGGCTAATGTATAATCACAATTCTATAAACCAATATCAGCTCAAATGCATATGCTAAGCGTTTAGTATGACAATGGATACATGGATTTATCGATTTCAAAACTAAGGCTTTGGCACCGATTTGGGCAAATTTACTGTAAAAAGCAATCGTCAAACATTATGAAATTCGCTATTATCGATAATAGTGCAATATGAACATTTCAAGAAATGTTGGGCAATTTGTTTGGTAAAAATTCGAAATGATTGGCAGATTTGAGTGTGTTATTCTACGCGATTGCTGGTTTGATATGTTTGGATGAAGGTAGAATCTGTGAGAAAAATAGATATTTCAATATCTGTGAGAATGGAAAAGGGAGGAAAAATTCGAAGAAGACAGTTGGCAAATAGATTGTGCTTTTCAAAATCGTGCATAACTATTAAAATACTTACGTAGTATTTTTAATAGTTTTCTGATTAAAAAGGCATAACTTTTTGTCAGCAATTTCTATGAGTTCTACTCTGTTTCCGATTCTCATTAATCTCGCGATCCTATCGGCATTCGTCAACTATCAAATTCAAAATGTGGTAGATGTACAGACTCGAGCTACGCCAACATTCGAAACATGCTATGCAACTCAGGGTGAATCTTAAGAGGGTTCGTAATGATGATCGTCGCAAGACGTTTTCAGACGCTGACAAGCAGCAAAAAAGCTATGGCTTTATAGCTCGTGTGATCAAGGTTACCATTGCTGAAGGGCCTCATCCGCTACGGCATCGGATGGGGGCCTTTCCCTTAGTGGGTGAGGCCCTTATTTTATAAGTGAGTCAGTGTACAATCCTCAAATCTTCAACATGCTTTGAAAAAAGCATAATTCATGGCTTGTCGCACCGTTTGGTGTTTTTTAAACCTTTTCTGATAACTTAGAATCTCATAGTTTAGATTTGTTTGTTTTTAAATAAATTTGTTTTTTGTTATGTTTTTCTTTTAAGAAATCAATTTTAACTTAGTAGAAATAATTACGAGATTATATTGAGTATCATTTTATTTCTTGAGAAGAAATTCCGATGAGTATTTTCCGTGCGTGAATACAGTGAATATAAAGTTTGATTATATCAAAGAAATTACATAGATAGATAAAGTAATATAAGAATAAAAAAGCAAAGATTTAACATTAAAAATGATGAACTTAAATGAGTAGATGAATTGCAGAAATCACTAGCACAACAATAAATTTGAACATTACTGGATGTAGCTTGAGTCGGACAAAAGAAAACTGAACCTCTCGATACTAAACGACGTTCATCGCCCATAATCATGACTGTTTTCTAAAATTCACGAGAAGAAAATGACGTATGATTAGAAAAACTTGCAACTTACAGTGCATTGCGCAAGAAAGTTTGTATTATTCGATAAAGTAACATAAGGATAAGTTTCAATAAATGGTTCTGGACAATCGGTACACTGGTAACAAACAACTGAATCAATCACTTGAATATCTTTTTATTTTAAATAGAAAAATCAAATAGAATTTCGATTTCAACTCGAAAAAAAATCTAACTTACTATAGAGAAAAACGAAACCAACAAGAAGGAAATGTATTTGAATCATCTGAATTCGAACGATGAACAACTACTATAACAAAAGAAATGACAACAGACTTTATTCATGTATTGATCAATTTTTGTTCTCCATGTTCATCAATAAGAGAACAACCTCCGCATCAATCAACAAATATAATACATTGTTAAATTTTGTTGTTCGTTCTTATTTGACAATTCTATCAGAAGTATTGATGGAAGAAGGTCTATTTCTTTTATTCATTCTTTGAATCAATATACGAACATCTAGTACAATATTTGATTTTCTACTCAATGAACAAAACCTGAGATACATTGAAATCTATCGTCGAAATTATAATTTGTAAAAGTTAATAGACATAATGACATATCATAGAAAAAAAACAAGAACAGTAAAGTAATGATTTTAACTTAAAAACATGTCTACGCCCTTGAAATATCAATAATTATTAAATTTGAAGCAAATAATTTTTCAGCACTCAAACGATTTTATATTTCATTCGATTGACATTTACAATTAATTTCAACATGTGTAAATTGAATTATATTTTCTATTTCTATCTTCTACTTTTCATTAATAGTAAGTAGCTACTTCATCGAAATTCAATTGAACAAAAACCTGCACTCAATATCTTCTAGATGTTGATCGAAGTCAAAGTATGATTCAATGTTATCTATGTGCTGACTGCGGTGATCCATTCAGTGAAAACTATCCGTACACAAGTATCATAACAAATCAAAACTACGGTGCAGCATGTATCGTATGTTTGACCTAGATCTTTTTTTTTCGAAAGTCGATCGTGTTCTATTGTCATTTTAGAAAACTGTTCTAACGGTTCCATCGGGAAAAGTTGTCAGTCGAGGTACAACATTCAATTGTGTGCCAGCATCAACTAGCGATATCAAAGTCTATTGTTGTCAGTCGAATCTTTGTAATCAATCAAATTCATTCAAATATAGTGTTTTTATTTTATTTTTCTCCTTTGGTTTTACATTCTATCGTCTTTTCAACTAAAAGAAACAACACAACATAATAATAACTTTAAACAGATTTCATTTTTCCAATAGATCTATTTATTTGGTTTTTCTTTGTGATATAAGACTACACTGAAAATACGAACGAACGTTACAATGGCTTCTTTTTTTTGTGTGTTTAAATATAATCGATTTCTATAAATATATATATATATATACGTAAATGTAAAGATAGTTAGAGAAACAGAGAAAGAGAAAGGCATATACAGAAACTAGATTAAACACAAATTTAATCGGTAGATTCTGATGGTAATGATCGGATACGACGACAACGACGTTTTTGTGTTGGTTCTGCAACAATTTGATGTAACGGTTGTTCGTATTTGGCGCGTAGACGTCGTTCAAAACGGATAAAACTCTGTCGTTGTCGTTGTAGTTGTTTTTTCAATTGGGAAAAATTGAGTTTCTTTTTCTTCATGGTTAAACCTGCATGACGCCGTCGTCGATGACGAGATTTTTCTTTTAATAGACGTTCTTCGATTTGTACTTGAATATTTTCATTAATTAAATCACGTGCTTCACGTTCAAGACGTAAGCTTTCTTCTTGTAGATATGCTGTTGTCGAAAGTAATTCATTCAATTGATTATCTTTATATTTAAAACAAAAAGAAAAAAAAAATAAATTGAATTTTATATTTTTTCGATGATTTCGACATACGAAGTTGTTCAAGTAATTGATTATATTGTTCAGTGGCTGTATTATCAACTTGACTTTGATCGATCTAAAATATCGATTAATATTATTTCGATGAAATTTTTCAAATCTTACTTCACGTTCCCGACACATTTTAAGCTAACATTCGATCGTAGATCTAAATAAACATTGTTCGTTTGTTTTTTGTTTTATCATAATAATCACTCTCCACACACACACTTCTCTCCCTCATCCTACGAATAGTTTTCTATTTTATTGCGCATATCATCATTTTCCTAGTATCGATTTTTCGAATACAGCATAACGAAAAAAAAATAGGAGGAGAAGAAGAAGAAGAAATAATAACACGACAAACAGAACGAACTATGAGAAACATGCAATCTGGCGAGTTGAAACGACTGTTTTCAGTGAACATGAATATCAATGAAATCAAAATATGGCTCAAGTGAACAAAGAAATCAAGTCAATTGAATCTATTGTCGATTATGGTACGAAAGTAAACAACGTGTATGTAATGATCGAAGCGATTGAAGTCGACTTTGCCATGGTGAAATAAGATATGGAAACGATGGTGTTGAACGTTTACGTGTTTCAAGTTCACTTTGTTGACATAAACATAAAGCTAATGTTCGAACATATGAACTAACATGTTCATCAGTGAGTAAATAGTCGATAAGATTCGATGATTTGCAGGCAGGTGGCGATGAAGGTTCTAAATATATATGGAAAAAAAAACATAATTTTATATTTCGTTGAAAATTGATTTTACGGGATATTGATGCGTTTGTTCGTTTTCTTAAACGAACACGTGTATAAGATGAATTGATTTGTGGACTAACTTCGATGACATATTGACAAACTCCACTCTAAACAATCGACAGAAATCAATGATACATTATTCTTGAATAAAAATCTTTGTTTTTCTTCTTTACTTTTAATGTTTTCATATCGAATGCATAATCACTTTCATTGTACACAATAATCACATAATCATTGCCAATTAATTTCTTTTTAAATTCATGATCAGCTCGCATATTTGGTAAAGTCGTAGATGCATGAAATAAAACTAATGAAAACAAAACAAAAGAATGCTCGCTCGTTGCTTGTTTTTTGATATTTTTACCTTGATAAACTGAATTTTGCCAGACATATGCATAGTGTCCACAATTATCTGGATTATTAGCATCTAATAGAGGACAATAGAATTTGTCATGTTGTAGAGATTTAATTGATTTTAAATGTGCAAGATTGGACATGAATTGTTTGTAACGTTGAGATGTTTGAATATTCGAAAGAATATTTATTTCAGTTAATGCCTGATAAACACAAGAAAAAAGAAATGTTTTAATCAAGATAAGATGAGAACAATGTGTACTTGTTCTGGACGAATGTAGACAATCCCGATCTTGGCAATACGAACAGGCGCAACATTATCAAATGTATCGATCGATTTACGTGCTTCCTGAACGAGAGAACAGCAACAAGAATTGATTAGAGTATCAATTTAATTTCAATTACACATACCGATGGAACACGAAAAACTGTCTGCGGATAATAAAGTTCATTGTGACGATGTAATAGACTTTCTTCATCTTTTCGACTAAATAATTAACAGACAAACAAATAAACATTGTTTCGGAATATTTGCTTTTGTATTATTTACTCGATATTCGAAATGATTGCATGAAGTTCTGTTTTTAATTCTGTTTCATTGATTGAATATGTATTTTGTTCATGTTCAGTTAGATTTGTATTTGGTCGAACGATGGCTGATTTATCGAGACCAGTATCACCGATTTGAACGGCTAGAAAAATAGAACATAAATATTGTTATCATCAATACTTCAAAAGTATTTTACCTTCAAACCAATGAAGTTTTTCATTTTTCGAATGTGTCATTCCCGATGCTGTCGATAGATTAATTGCTAAGAATGTTTTCGTACTTGTCAATGATCGAACAACAACAGATATCCAAAGATTTCGTTCATTAAACATCGATCGATTTGTATCTAATTCTACAAAGAAGAAGAAGACATTTCGAATTCAATTTATTTTGCTAATCGAACCTAATGGTCGAATATGTAAATCATCTTGACATGTTGTTAGAATGTGTAAATCTTTGCTTTTTCTTAAACTTTGTCGATTTCCATCTGTATATCGTCGATGACGATTTTTCGTTGAATCATCATACTCATATGTTAATTTCGATAGAATGTCTTGTGCTTTAATTAATGAAATCGATTCATAGGATGATTTGATTTGATAGAGTATTTGTTCATCAGCTAGCCAACAATTATTCACATGATGACGACGTACTTCACGCGGCAAAAGAATCAAATTCGTTTTTGGAATGAAATATTCGTATAAATGATTATTTATATAATTAATTGTTATACGTATAGAATCATCATGAAGTTTTTTCAATAGATGAGTATCTTCAACGATCATTGAAGATGAAGCACCGGTTTCAAGAACAGTCATTTTACGTTTAACAGTATCATTCGAATGTAGCTCATCATTTAATGATGATAACGAACCTGAACGTTGTAAACGTACTGGACGTTCGACTGAAATCGATTCAGATTCACGTGAGATACTTGTTTGTTGTAAAGACTTAATAAAACAAAACAACAAAAAAAAACTTATTCAAAATAAACAATCACTTCTCATACTCGAATAAGAAAATACGAATAAATTTGACGTTGATTTGCTGATAATTGATTAAAATAGAAACATAATAACGTATGAGCTAATATAAGATTATGTGCTGTTTGCTGTTGATATTGATTAATAATATCAATTAAAATACCAAATATTGGAACAATTAATGATTGATCATTGAAATTATCAAATAAAAGATCTAGAAATCGATGTTTATAGAAATAACTAAATTTGAATTTGATCTTACGCATTAGAAATTCTAAAATATTCTTCGATATCGATGTATCAAATTGAAATGACTTTGATAGACTCAAAATAATGTCTGATAGATGAATTTGTATTTGATCACGAAGATTAACAAATGAAAGAATAAATGCTTGCATCGAAAGATCAATCCATGCTGAATTCATTGAATGCATTCCTTCGATGAAACACTCAATGATTTGATCGAAATTTCCTATCTGATCTCTATAGTAAGTACAAGCCATTAGACAATGAAATGATACAAATGTTGGCTGTGAACTAATTAAATCTTGATGAAACTAAATCAAAAAGAAAATCAATGATAAAACTATGGAAATAAGAAAACTATTTTACAGTGTTGATTAATAATGGTAATAATTCGTTGATATTTAAATTACTCAATGAAACCATCGATTGATCTTTAAGAAAATGAAATACATATATCAATAGACTATCGAGAACATCAGATGTTTCCTAAAACAAAAATTTATTTCGAATCGTTTATTTTAATAATTTACAACATACTAATTTCAAATAATCAACAATATCATTTAAATATCCATGAAGATTCAATGAATTTTCATTCTCATATCTTTACAACAACAACGAGAAAAAAAAACGATTTTATTTTAATATTCATTTATTTTCGTGTCTTACTCATGATCTTTTCTTAAACGATAGATACCATAATCAATCGTGTTTGTATCTACATTGAACATGCCTAGACAAGTATCGGATACTCTCGAACGTAGATTAAATATAAATTGCCAAATAGCTAAACGAATTTTTATTTGTATGTAGGCGAATATTTTCGATGAATTTAATGAATATTGTCGAAGGAAAAAATTTAATATAAACGAACAATGATTAAATGATGTTGGCCGATTGTAGAGAAGATATTTTTCGAATAGATTTATTAATTGTTCGAGAATTAATTCGATTGATCGACGATGAATTGATTCAGTTGAATTTAAATATTGACAATCTTCTTCGAAAATCTAAATTATAGCATAGAAAATAATTGAAATTCGATTTGTTGTTTTTTTGAAATTACAGTTTGAAGAATTTCATAGCATTTTTGTGCAAGTTTTGAATAGACTGTATGATCCGAGAGAAAATATTCGAAGATCGATTTAATTGCATTTTGTTTCATAAGTGCATGTTTACTAAGATATTCATTTTCTGTTAGAGAACTTAAATCAATATGAATTAAATTTTCTAGACATTCGACAATGATATTTCCGATATTAGTGATCTAAAGGAAAAAAACGGAAGAATATTTCAAGTAAAAATATACGTTTCGTACTTCTTCAGTCATTTTAAACCAGAGATATTTATCGAAGATTGTTGTTAGAACATCAACACGTGTAGTAACAGATTCATTTGAATTTCTAAACAAAAAAAAACTGTTTTCTTTTTTGTTTTGTCTCAAATGAAAATTATTTACAAAATGATATATTCAATCAGTTCAGTTAATGCTACTGTCCAACCGGAATTATTCGGTCGAATAAGACGTAGAAGATCATTAATCGATTGTTTAATCATTTGTTCACGAAGTGGAGTTCTCTACAAATGAAAATTATTGACAAAAAAATAAAATAAAATTCGGCTTTTCGACGCTCATACTGGTATTGATGTTAATCGTTTGAGATCAAACAAATGTTCAACCATTGCATGTGGTAAACAACATAATTTATTAGCGAAATCTTCGAATATACTCGAACAATCATCGTAAATTACTCGAGCTGATGCTGCTGCTCGTTGATCGAGTTTATCGTTGATATATTGTGATGAAATTTTCATAATTTCATACATCATTTTCCAAACTGACATGTCGAATAGATTCAATGCACACGAGCAATTTTCAATATGAATTGTATTTAGAAATTGTCGAAAATTAATGAGAATTTTATTTACATCTTGATGTTTAATTAAAACTTGATGAAGAATTGTTAACCAACATAATGGTAATTGTTGAATAGTATTGAGAAAACATTTTCGATGTATGACATCATCAGTGGAGATTTGTACTTGATGTTGAGATGTTAAACGACATTGACGAATATCGATTACTGTTTGAGTGAGAACGAAAAGTAATGTTGATAGAGGATCAATATCGTTATTAACCGGAGTTTCTAATCTGAAAAAAAACAATGATTAATCAAAAGAAAAATAAGTCTTGAGAGAGAGTCTCTACCTTTCGACAATTATTCCACAAAGAACCGAGATGACTGAAATACTATGCCATGATGCTTTAGCTAGATGTTTGGTGATTAATTGTATTAATTCCGTGTTTAAAGCTGTTGACAATGTTGATTTATCGTGTAGATCGATAATATTTCGAATAAAATACTGAATCAATGTCGTATTCAATGTATGATAATCAATAAGCCAACAAAGAAATTCAAAAGATTTCTGAAATGAATTTTATCAATTGATTTCTCTTTTTTTTTTCTTTTTCGTACTTTAATTGTCTGCTGATATGATGCTTGATTAAGATCTGTTGTATCATCTTCATCATGATTTAAATGACGAAAAATAAATTCCATAATTAAATAGATTTCATCACATCGTAGATGACAATGATTTGTTACTAAATCTTTCAGAATTTGATAAGCTTGATTGTTTCGACTCATTGAACCATTCAGAATTCCATTGATTAATTGAATAAATAAACGAGCTGAATAAAAAATAGATAGACAATAAAGATCTATTGATTATTATTCGAACAATACCTCGAAGACGATCATCGACAAGATCAATTCGTTTACCACTATCAGTTAATGTATAAAAACAATCGAGCCTTGCAAAGAAAAAACATTTTCGAAATTTATTCAGTTGCTTTTCTCTTTTTTTTACCATAATCCAGCATCTTTATCATTCTCGATCTTGTATTGAGCCAAGAAATCAAACGAAAGCCATATATTAAAAAATCGTCTTTGTAATTGCTAAAACAAACATCAGCAGATATGAATCATTTTTTTTTCGTTCTTTCATTTTTCACAAAATGATAGTTAATTTGTGTGAAATGTCCCTCGACGATTTCAACTCAATATAACTTCGATTTTACAATGCTCTCGTCATCACTATCGCGCAATTAACTCATTATTATTGTTGTTGATGTATCACCGATGCATCGAGAGAAAGATAATTGATTGATAAAGTTTCTTTTTTTTTTCTTTTTCAACACACCTATCTAAAAGAAAAGCCCGGTTTTTTGCTTTTGTCTATAGAGAAGGTCTAACGCCCCAGGTAAAAATTACCTTTCAATGATGTAGAAAATATGAATAAAAGGCGAGTCACGAGAAAACTTGTACATACATACATTTTTTTCATTGACGCGTTAGTATTTCATAAGACAACGACGGTTTTTCTTTTTTTGTATATTTTTCTTATACGAAAGATCAAGAAAACAAATCATGCCATTAGACAATCTGAATTCGAAACGAAATCAATCCGAACCAACTAAATTATTCAGTCAATTAAAAATAAACAATGACACGAAGACAAGACAACAACAACAACAACATGGCATTCATAAAATCAATCATGATCATCAAGATACATCGAACAAAGCAACAAAACGAATTCAAACATCAGTTCGGGATTTTCTTCATCGACATCATTCAACCAACGAAATGGCGAATCATCAGCCAACTAAAATTGAATCATCAATCGAAAATACGTCATCAAATATTCAAAAACCTATGACGACTAAATCGATCACATTTGCGTCGATATTCGATCTGCAAGCTAATGACGTCAACGAAGACGAAGTACGACATTTATCAAAAGAACTTTTACTTTTTAATAAACAACCATAATTCGATTTTAATTTCTATTTAGGAAGAAAACACAGAAAAAGTTTCATTTAATATTGACGTTATTCCCGAAGAAGATATTGTCAACATCGTAGAAAATAAACGAACATCGGATACTAATGCAGTAAGCTTCATGCTATTGAATTCTCGAGAAAAAAACAACTGAATTTTCATAGGTAAATACGACTGTTGATGTTGAACCGTATCCTTTCCGTTCAGAAGTTTCGTTTACTAATATACCGCAATCTGATTTACCCTCAAGTCTTACTACTAATAATAATTCTCATCATCATAAAAAGAATATTATACAACAGATAATGCATCATCATCATCATCATCATCAACAACAACAACCGAAAAAACTACACTATCCAACTGAAACGACCAAGAAACCAACTCGAAGTAATTCAGCACCTAATCTAGCAATCGCACCACAACTTCCAACGATACCAGAGCCAATTCGACCAGTACGTCCGAAGAAAACCTTTCGTAAATGGCTTCGTTTATCATCGGTCAATCGAATTGTTCATTCAATAAATAGAAAATCGAATGAAAACGAACAAACCAATGCTAGCAATCGACCGCCAGCACCTCGTCGTCGATCAACAGGTTTAAGACGTTTATCCGAACTTTTGTATTAAAATTACGCAAACTTACATCTATTTTAATCAGTTCTAATACACATTTTAATGCACATGTACGTGTCTCAATAGTAATCGAGTTTTGTTGATCTTCATTTGTTAACAAGCCAGTTACGCATAGCCAAATACTTCCTAACGTTATCTGAAAGAAATCAATAAATTTAATTATCACATGTTTTTTTTTCAAAAAATAGACGTTTCTTACAAGATCAAGATCCGAATGCGTTATACATTCGAGTAAATGTTTTAAAGATTCGATTCGTTCGAAATTTTGACCATTGGTTATATTATTTATATACTAAAAATAAACAACGAATTGTTTTGTTTTTTTAAATAAAAGATTCGTACCTGTGCTGGATTATAAACAAGAACATAGGATGCTGTCGGTACTGGAGGTCCAAGAGCCATTTTATATTCTCAATGATTGAACGTCTCTTCGACACACCGATGATTATTCGAATAGGATATGTTCGATGTTTTGATTTTGATTTAATAGAATACTAATATCATCTAATCGACAAAACAAATGAAAATTTATCCTTCACTTATAATCTATTCATCTTAGTACAAAAAATAAATAGAAAGACAATATTAACTAAAGAAAAAAAAAGAGGGCAAATGGGCAAATAAAAAGAATGCGACATTCAGTGGGCCCTCTTCTATACCACAAAAAAGGGAGAAGAAAATCAGCTGCTGTCTGTCAAATGCATCCAATAAATACCGAGAAAGAATATCAAAATATAGAGGTCGGTACATCGATCGATGGTTTTGCTTTTTGTTATTGGATATAACAGTTATTTATTTTTCCATTTTCATTTTAACATTTTTGATTGTCTGAAAGACATGGCTGAAATTGTACAAAATTCTAGTCTTGGCACACGTCAAAAATTAGATTTACTTGTTCAAGAAATGGACACGATTTGTCGAGAAATCATTTCGCAATTATATAATTCATCGTCGACTACGAATAATTTAGATACTCAATCGTTAATCGATATGTTTATCGAACGACAAGAATATCTCACACAACAAATTCAAATTGTTCGTCAACAACAAGAATTCGAACGACAATTACAAATCAAACGTGATGAAATTCTCAAATGTGATCGAGCTCTACGTTGTCTACAAACCTATCTTCTACAAGCTGTTCAAGTTCTTTCATCGGCTGTTTATCAAGCACGTGAAAAACTAGCAAATATACATCGTGCAAAATCGTTTCCATCAGAAACAATTATTCGTTATGCACATCAATTGGCATCATGTTATTCAACAATAGCGCCCGACAATTGGCAACAAGGTGACATTCGACGACCGTATCCAACAAATATCGACATGAGACGTGGTCTTCTCGGTCAAATTAGTGAACAAACTCTACAACAACAACAGCAACAACAATTAAATATACAAAATCCATCGATTAATGCTACAACAGTTGTTGATGTATCTGCTCAACAAAATGCAACATCATCATCGTACACACCTGTAACAACAGTTGCACGACCACCTAAACATGATACAACTTCATTTGCATCGGATATCTTTTCGACATTAACTGAAGATCCAAATAATACGAATTTAGAAACGAGTGACGACGATTCCGATGATGATTTTCTATGATTAGACCTATTGTTTCTCTTGTATGTTAATTCTAGAGCAAATTTTTTTCTTATTAATGATAGTACGATGTTGAATAAAGAAAAGGAAACTTTACTTACTTGAATATGTAGAATATCAGACAAACAAAAAAAAGCGAATGGGTACTTATGCGAGAGAAGATTCTTAGTCGAAATAGAATAAAATTCGCTAGATTATAAACTTTGTAGGCGGACAGTATGAAAAATGAAGAAACGAAAAATAAACAAATGATGCAATACAAATCCCTCGATCGATCGATATATACGATTCTCTAGCTATTCTTCGTGTCGAATGTCGTTTATTTCATTCGAAGAATCCCTATTCAATAGTTGTGGGTACCTTATTGAAGCCACTGATAGAGATGTACGTGTGTACACATGACGTCACGCATTCTTTCGTTGTTGTTGTTGTTATTTTTTTCTCAAATGTCACTATTACACTGCATATTTTCTCTCTCTTATTCTTGTTGCGTTTATAAACCAACATATGTTTGCACTTCGAAACATTACGAGAACATTTTCTTTCCTAGAGAATAACATACCAAAACAACATTTATTTGTACGTCGCAGTTTTTTTTATTTGCTGTTTTTTTTTAAATATTTAATTGATTTCAGATTATTTCAATCGCAAAAATGGCGACAACACTGCATAATAATAAAACATTAACATTAGAATCACGTCTTACACTCAGTGATAATAATCAAATGCCACAATTTGGTAATAGTTTCTTTTCATTGAATTAATTATCGAATTCGAATATACGTATTAAGGTCTTGGAACATGGCGTAGTCAACCTGGTCAAGTACAAAATATTGTACGAGAAGCTATTTTAAATTATGGCTATCGATTAATCGATGGTGCATGGATTTATCAAAATGAACAGGAAGTTGGCAATGGTATTCATGAAGCTCTTGAACAAAGTCAAGGCAAAATCAAACGTGAAGATTTATTTATTACAACTAAACTATGGAATCAAGTAAAATGATGAAATCAATTGTTGATTCGTTTTATTGTTTTTTTCGAACGTTAATATTTAGCATCATGCACCAGAAGATGTCGAATGGGCAGTACGTGATAGTTTATCGAAACTTCGATTAGATTATATCGATCTCTATCTCATTCATTGGCCAGTTGCTTTTAAAAAAATGAACGAAAATTTTTGGTCAAAAAGTGAAGATGACAAAACACGTTACTATGCTGAGAACATCACACTTGTTGATACATGGAAAGCATTAGAAAAATTAGTCGATTTAAAACTAGTACGTTCGATTGGCGTTTCAAATTTCAATCAATCACAAATCGATGAAATTCTTCAAGCAGCACGTATTAAACCAGCTGTCAATCAAATTGAACTTCATCCTTATTTCAATCAACATGAAATGCGTGAATATTGTGCCAAACACAATATTGTTATAACAAGTTACTGTCCATTATCGAATTTAAAACGTGAAAATGAACCTGAAGATGCTTCAGCATTATTCAATCCTGTTATTCAACAGATAGCGAAAGAGAAAAATAAAACAACAGCACAAATTATCCTTCGTTGGCATTTGCAAGAAGGTCTTGTTGTTATACCAAAAACAGTTACACCTGCACGATTAGAAGAAAATGCTCAAGTTTATGATTTCGTCTTGTCAAACGATGAAATGAAACAAATTGATCAATTGACAGAAACGCACCGTCGACGTTTTGTCAATCCACAATTTTGTCCACCGGGCGATAAGAATGTTTTCGATAATTGAATAACAACAACATTCCTTTAAAGTTCATTTTATTTTATAAAAATACATTTAGATAAAAATTAAAATTAAAATTAATCGAGACTAATTGATAGATTACAGTCGAAATATATGCTGATCGCTGACTGAATGTTGACGTAGAACAGCAAATGTACCATCATCGTATTGCTTATAAGGATAAGGAACGTTTGATGCCGGAGCATGATTTGAATTGTCGATTTGTCGATAAATATCATCGTACGTTGATTTCATGTAAACCGGTTCGTAGATAAGACGACCACCGCTTAAAAGACTTCGCCGTCGTTCTTCTGTTGGTATTGATGATAACGGAGGATAGATTAATTTATTTGATCCTCTACCACTCGACATTTCCTAAGAACAACAGCAAACATCAATTGTTATTATTCATTTTGGTTTTTTTTTTATATTATTATTAGTAATATTCTAACCTGAGAAGTACGTGGTGAAAAATTTATTTGTTTCGACGGTCGTTTCTTTGAAATACACAAATTCGAACCCATTGTTATTAAACTATTTCAATAATTGTATTCTATCTATATGTCTATATCATGCCAACACCCAATATTTACTTGTGGTAATGTCTTATTCATATACATACATATATATATATGTGTGTGTGTCATCACCTATGTTTGTTATTTCGCAAAGAAAAGAAGAAGGAAAAGGAAAAGAAGCTGTATTGGGCGATTATTTGAGTTAGTCGTCGATGAATAATATAATCTATAACAGACGGACAAAAAATAACTTCCCTGATGAGAAACACTTTATAACCGTGTAATTATCCTTTGATAAGAATCTGTTAATAATATTTCTTTTTAAAGAAAGAAAAGAAAAAAAGAAAATATTTTCTTCTGATTTTTTAAAATGAGAATAATTAAGTGATGAAACTATCGATCATTTTATTAAAAATTTCAATCAAAAAAGGTTTTTTCCAAGGTTTTTCTTCTTTAAACATTGCAATGCATATTAGTCATATTCGCCCTCTCATACTGAAATGTTGTAAAAGAAAAAAAATCTTGTTTTATTCATGTAATTTTAGAGAAAAAAAACATAGCTATTGATTTTATCACTGTGTTTATTGCCAAGCAATAAATCGAAAATAGACACGAAGTATTATGTTCTATATGGAATGTAGATATTCAGATTGAGATTATCACCGATTAACAAATCATGGATGAGAAAAGAAAAGGTACAAAATCGTTTACAAAAAAAAAACGAATAACAATATGTTATTCTATGTATTTGCTACTGACATACGTCGTCGACAAACAGGACAGATGCGTGTTACTAACAACCAATTAGCAACACATTCCGAATGAAATAAATGACCACATTCGAGTTTCTTTAGTTGTTCATTTGCTTCAAAATTCGTTCGACATATCGCACTAAGAGAAAGGGAGAGAAATTACATTCAACGTAGTTCTCATAGAATTCAAGAATCTACCAATCGGTTTGATTGAATTGATCAGGTTCTTTGCCAAATAAAACAACTGGTATCGCATCAATATTTTCTCGTGTAGCCGGCGGATTTGGATGAATCGACATTGGTGAAGCATCGAGCCAACCCTGAGATAAAAACAAAAGAGAACAAAAACATATCTTCAAATGAATAACATATGATCTTATTAACGTACTCGAAGTAAATCAAGAATTGGCACAGTAACTGATGCTGGTAAACAATAAGTTAAAAGAATTCCAAAGCAAACACCTAAACAACATGTTAAAAGTAGTAATGGAATAATAATTAATGGCGATAAAAGTCGTATCCATTCCCAAATCAATAAAACACGATAGAGATTGGGTGCATCACTTTGACATGTTTGACCCGAACGTGGTTGAAATAGAAATAAACCTCCGATAGATATATAATAAATAACAACAATAGCAGCAAAATAGCTCAGTATATATTGAAGAGCATAATAATAGGAATAAATATGTCGTCCACGATTCGAACGAAAATAGATTTGATTAATAACTAAATTGATTATATGTAGACCCGTTGTACAACCAAAAAGAATTAATCCAACAAATGCATATGATTTTAATGGAGCTTTCGAATAGAAATCTTCAGGTGAATTATAAATACATGATGAAGATTCAATATTTATCATTGCTGTTGCAACTGTACCGAAATATGTACAATTTATCGTTAAAACAAATATAAGTAGAATACATTCGATAATCAATGAACGTCGAACAGGTAGAACAGGTTTTGCTGGTGGAATGAGAATGAACAACCAAGAACTTAAACAAACAACGCCAAGACAAAACCGTAATAGTTCACAATCAGTATTTGCCGATAAACTTGACGGAAATGAATAAGCTGTGCCGGCGCATAATGGAAATAATTTGAAAAATGTTAAAAATCCACGAAAGAAAGTAACATATTGTAATCGTTCGTTTTTTTCAGCTTCAGTTAACAGGGAATATTGTGGTCGAAGATTACGTATGAATGTTAGAAAAATTATAGTCAAATCAAGAAAATAAAATATCAACAAACAAATCGAAGTTATCGCTAAACGATCTGATCTTGAACATTGTAGTCCATTGGCTGTCAAACCAATGAATAATAGTACAATATCAACTAAACGATATAATAAATGAACTAAACTGCCGGAAAATATTCGATCAAGACGATAGAATCCTCGAATCCATGTGGCACGTTCTTCTTCTTCTGTTGTTGTTGTTGTCGTCGTCGTCGTCGTTGGTGTTGTAACATTTATTTCGATATCTCTTGAGTTTTCTGCAGTTCTGGGAGAATTATTTCCGTTGGGCGATGATAGATGAGCAAGTATACGATGAATACCACCACCTGCTCCACCACTATCAATCGCTGTTGACATTTTAAATAATAAGTATCAACTAGAACGAGAAAAACTTCTTATATTTGAATTTGATTTCCAATAAATTTATTTCAGCGGGTAAACAAAAAAAACAAAAATCGAAATATACATAGACGAAAAATTTCCATAGCAACACGGTAGTAGTCGGATTTTTTCCTTTTTCTATGTTTTCCTGCTCTTTTGTTTTCTTATAGGTGTTGCTTTTTTTAAATGCAAGAAAAAAAAAGAAAAAAAGATTGAAAATTATTTTACTGAAGAAATAATTTTAACGAGTCTTCAAAACAAACGATTTTTTTCTCTTTCTTTCTCAATGTCATTGCGAAGCTTCATTTATAGAGAAAAAAAACAACACTCAAACACAAAACGAGAAAGTGAAAAGAGACATATGTTTGATATAAGAACAGTTTTTCCTACTTATGAATAATCATGGAATATCTTTCATCGAATTCATCGAATGAGTGAATGAATAATATATCTATCTATCGATTACTTTGTCCAATGCAAATAGTAACGTCAAGGAAGTTATCATAAGAAAGTTATAGGGCGCTACTCATCGCCAATCATTGTAAAAGAACAGAGGGCAATACATTCAATGTTTTACTAGTCAAGTGAGCAGAAAATTTTATCGATTCAGTATCTAATAGTTTTCAATAGAAACGAGGCAATGCCATATGATACATTTATGATGTAAAGCAAAAAGAAATATAAGGTTTTGATGATCGAGAACGTACTTTTTCTCTCTCTCTCTGTCTAATGAAAATCAAAAAATTCCATTCAATATTTATTACTTTTTAATGATGCCCATAACGGTAAAAGTCGTTTTCATATATTAATCGTCGGTATGTGTTTTTTTTTCATAGGTCGAATAATAATGGTGTGTTCAAGAAGAAAAAAAGAAGTCTATTTATAAAATATTTCAATTAGTTCAAGTATAAAGAATACACGCATCTATTTGAGAAAAGAAAATGTATTAATTTGATGACAGTATGCACTTCTTTTTAAATTTTCTTTAAATATTATTATTTGGAGACTTTCAATAGGTCAAACATTTCGTACGTTAAACATATGACTTTATTTAATTAATTTTCATCCCATAAGTCATGCCAATCTTTAGCACCGTTCCATAATAAATTTTCTGCTTTGACAATACGAAAATTTTTATCGATTTGTGCTATTTGTTGCATATCTTCATCAGTCAGACTATTATCTATACGTTTGACGGCTGCAATTGCCTTTCCATATTGTTCACGTTTAGCTGAAAATGGTATAGCCACACTGCCAATTTTGATTATCCATAAAATACAAACTTCAGCAGGGCTAAGACCGAGTCGTTTAGCAATACTAACAATAACTGGATCTTCGGTATCGACCGTATCGTCATTTGATTGTTGATGTTGGGGACGATTGGGTCGACCAATTGGACAATATGCAACAGGAAGAATATTTTTACTTATTAAATAATTAAATAATTCTTTCTGTTGAAAATGTACATGTAATTCACATTGTTCGACAGCAGGTTTTATTTTACAATCACGTAGAAGCAATTCCATTTTTGGTTTTGTCATGTTCGATGTACCGATTTGTTTGACTAAGCCCATTTCAACGAGTTTTTCCATTTGTCGCCATGTTTTCATATATTCATCGTGACTGTACGGATGTGCATTTGGATCACGAGCATTCGGATCGCCAATCTTTGGAAATCGATGAGGAAATGGCCAATGTATTAAATATAAATCGAGATAATCTAATTGAAGATCGCGTAACGTTTGTTGACATTGAGGAATAACATCGTTTTCATCATGTTTTTCATTGGGTAATTTCGATGTTATAAAAAGTTCTTCACGTGGTACAGTTTGAAGAACTTTCGAAAAGACTTGCCCGAGTTCGTTTTCATTGGCATACATTGCTGCACAATCGAAATGACGATAACCTAATGAAATACCATCGAGTATAGCTTCGGCAACTTGTTCAGCAGTATATTTTCCTGCACTATACGTGCCCATGCCAAGAGTTGGCATTAGTGCACCTGTAGACAAACGAATTGATGGAATCGACATGAAAGAAATAAATAAAATGAAAGTTAAAATTCTCTTTCTTATCTCTATATTCGAGATTTGAGTCGAAAGTTCGTGCTGATAAGAGTTTTTAAAAAAAAATCGATTCATAGAATTTATTAAAATAAATGCTATTTATTAGATTATCGATAAAAAATGTTTCCGATCGGTTTTATCATAGACGATGACTGACGACATCTGTGAATATATTTACTATTGGAATTGCATTTCCGGCATGTTGAGAGAACACAACAATATATCGTCTTTTCGAAACAAACATGCATAGTCAAGAGCTATCATCATGCTTGTAAGTGAAGATAAAAGTTACTTTATTTATTAATTTAATAATCATTAGAAAATAATTTATCATATTGTGACAAAAAACAGCATTTCTTTTTTTTTCTCTTCTCATGTTTTTTTTTATCGTACGTTCATCATGCTTCAATTCGTTCCTCCACTAACATTGAAATGCATATATGTATCGTTACTTTTTTGTTTCATTAATAATTAATCTCACCTTGTAATCAAAAACGATTTTTTTTGTTTTAAGATTTAAAAACAAATAAAAATGTCTTGACGCAATCGATGTGGTCAATAGTTATTTTTTTATTTTCTATTTTTACACTTCCAATTCAAGTTTATCAAACATGCGATATCAAATTCGATCGACTCGATGCAATGAATATTACACGTTATATTTACGAAGAAGATATTTTCAATATAACAGGTGAACTTCAACATTGTCCATCATCATTAATTATTCGAAATATATCCATTGCCAATCCGTATTTAAGACGTTTGAGCATTCTCAATGTCTCGTTTTTTATCGAAACAAATCGAATACATCTCACCGGACTCGCTCGATTAGTTGGCTTTGCGCCGATAACTTTAGAACTCTATTTCAAACATCAAGATACATCTAATCGACGTTATTTCAATAATTGTGCTTTAAAATCGACTGAACAATGTTCGACATTGAAATATCGACATGGTTTTTATGTTTTAACAGAGAAAATAACTGTTGCAGTTAAACGACGTCAAACAGTCATCGATACTTTATTTACAGTTGTTGTCTTGTTTTTGGTAACTTTTGGAACATTATGTATCGGATGTGATCTTGAATATGAACAGCTAATAAATAATTTTCGACGGCCGATACCATTACTTATTGGTCTTGGATGTCAAATTATTTATCTACCATTATTAGCAAAAGGTCTAACGAAAATGTTTCAATTAAATAAATCAACAAGTTTAGGACTGCTTTCAACAGCCGGTAGTCCAGGCGGTGGTTCGTCAAATATTTATACAGCTCTTCTCTATGGTGATGTCGATCTATCTGTAATAATGACATTCATTTCCACAGTACTTGCATTCGGTACCTTTCCATTTTGGGTTTGGTCATTGGGACATGATTATATTGATTTTGACAAAATCAAATTTCCCTGGTGGAATATGTTTCTGTCATTGATGACATTATTTCTTCCTGCAATGGTTGGCGTTCTACTTCGACGTTATCGACCTGTTTTAGCTTTTCGTATAGGAAGATATCTCAATCCAATAGCTGTTGGTTATCTCGTTTTTATATTAACATTTGGCGTTTATATTAATATGTATATATTTTATATAATCAATTGGAAAGAAATATTCGTTTGCTGCTTTCTACCATGGTTTGGTTTTATTGGCGGTGCCATTATCTCATTAGTTATCCTTCGTGATAGAAAGAAAATCATTGCAATTTGTATCGAAACAGGCATTCAAAATACGGCCGTTGCAATATTTTTTCTTCGTTTAACATTTCCTCAACCTGAATCAGATATTGCCTTAGCCAATCCTATACTTGTATCAATGGCTATACCAATACCATTTTTATTATTAGTTTTAACACGAGCAATTTTAAAACGATTTAATTTACTTGACAAATGTTTTCCAAAAATAAATCAAAAGACCACAAACGAAATCATCAGTGATAAACCAGAAAAACTTGTTATCAAAGAATTACTAGAAGAACAAGAACAACAAGAATGTCTTGCAAGTGACAAAAATTCAGTCTAAGTTATTTTCTATTTCTTATAATCGTATATCTACGACGAAATTTTAGACTAGTCATTATTGTTTATTCGTTTTGTTGTGTAAAACTTTTTAGCATAGATAATACATTAAAACAAAAAACTTCAACTGAATTCAATAATGCTCAATCTTTTCTGTTCTGGAAAAAAGTTATAATAAATAAACGTTTCGAAAAAAGCATTTGCTTGAAGATGAACTGAAAAGGTCCTAAAAAGATGAATTGTATTGCATCCTAAGATAATTCTTTACCTTAGATGATGATGATTACTGTATGAAATCTGTTGAAAATCTGTTGAAAATCAGATTTTTTCGTATTGGAACTTGACAATTTAATTAGATGTAATACGGCTATTTCGACCAGACATTCCAGAGAAGAGTACAAAACACATTGTCTTTACTTTCTTGTGTATTTTTTTGGTTTCCCCAAAGCAATCGATACGATTATCTGTATTTTCGCATAATGTTGCTATGTATTTATGGACCGTTTCGTTTCTCTTGAGCCATAGTCGATGGTAAATCCAATGAATCTTAATGTTGCTTTCGACTGTGTTGACAAAAAAGACGAACTATATCAAACTAATTTTTACACTTCAGAATGTAGATTATCCACTTTTAACAAAAATCTTCTAGAAAAACTCTGAACGTGAATAAATACCTTAAAATGATGAAAAGCTTCTTCCATATTCTGTATTTCTAAATAAACCGCCATATATGCATTGGAATTTCGATAATAGATCTTGTATCCCTATTATTTTAGATTTTTCGTTATTAATGATATAATCTGGATTACATAGAATTTCCTTCCGAGTGAACACTAAA